>WNGD01001461.1_pt1 | contig 25949 bp, 23 predicted proteins | sample 5400671 | NCBI WGS metagenome assembly WNGD01 (sample SAMN13153369, study PRJNA577476) | soil metagenome | isolation source: 40 cm soil or saprolite under grassland replicate 2 | place: USA:California | collected 2016-06-15
CCGCCAACCACCACAGGAATGGAGTGAGCCGCTTCGCGGCGAGGAGTCCGGGCAGGGAGACCTGAAGAGTCACCCCGAGCTTATCTTTTTGTACATAAAGGATCAAGACCATGAATATAGAAGGCACATACACCTTTCAAGCGAAGTCCGACGAGATCCGGCAGAGCCTGGAGGACCAGGAGACGCTGCGCAGCAGCATCCCTGGCTTGGAACAACTGGAGCGGGTAGACGACGATCGCTACAGTATCGCTATACATATCAAGTACGCTCCACTGGTAGGCAGCTATCGTGGATATGTCTCTGTCAGCAGGGACGAACAGCCGGGCGCCTATCGCTTCGTTATCGAGAGTAGCGGCGGCCCAGATACAATCAGCGGAATTGGCAGCGTCCAGTTCCATGAGAGCGGCGACAATACGACACTCACCTATAAGGCTACATTGACGATCAACAAGCGCGGCACGCGCCTGAGTCCAGCTGTGACCAGAGGGGCGGTGACCAGAGGGGCGGCCAAACTCCTCATACAACAATTTTTTACCGTGCTGGCGGATCAGGTGCACACGGACAAAGTCTCGCTCACAGAAGAGGTGGTCGGCAGCAACGGGCACCAGGATATCTTTATCTCGGCGTCTGCCAGTTCGACTCTCGCCCCTATTACGCACGGCATCGTTCACCTGCTCAGATTGGGTGCGAACGATCCGTTGCAGGAGGCGATCTGGGCCAGCCGGATACGACGCATCGGCCTTATTTCCGGCTTCCTGCTGCTCGTATGGATCGGCACGCGTCTGCCACCACGCAGAAGATTGCTGCGCAGAAGGTAGTTTACGGATCGATGATCGAGCGCAGTCGTGCCTTCCAGTCGTCCTCGGTACTGGATTTGTCGGACGCCCCCACGGTCCAGCTCCGCGTGCCGTCCGCCGCTTTCGAGGTGGGCGCGCGCGGCAGGCGCGGCTCCCTGTCGCTCAGATTGCGCAGGGCAGTCCATGCAGCCATACGTACATCCTGCACGGGATCGGAGAGAAGCGGGTGAATGACATCGCGCGCCGATTTTATTCCCAGGCGACCCAGCGCGCGCGCGCTGCCGGCTCGCTCGTCCATAGTAGGAGCCTGTAGAAGAGGAATAATATCGGGCGCCATCTGGGTCAGCGCCAGGTCCGCAATGAGGCGCAGTAAACGACTGCGGCGCATAGGATGCATGAGGGTAGCCAGGGCGGCGCGACAATCGGTGTAGATCTGCGCCTTGTTCTTAATCAGTCGTTGCTCCTTCGCCTCAGCCACCGCCATCTCAGGCGACAGGGGCGCGCTCCCACGTAAAAATGGCTCGATCCACGACGCCACATGATCAGGCTGATCGGTACTTTCGTGCAGTTGCAGAATAGCGTGATAGTGCTCATCCAGCCAGTGATAGAGGGCCAGCGTCACCTCGGCGTCGCGCGCGGCGTAGGCGATCATCGCAGGCGGCAGGGGGCGGCGCGTCCAGTCCGTACGCTGCAAACTCTTGTCCAGGCGCATGTGGAAGGCACGCTGCAACATCGCCGCTAGCGAGGACTCGTGCTGCCCGAAGATCGAGCGACACGTCGCCTCAAGATCGTAGTAGTGAACGACATTCAGGTCACGCTCAGCCATGACGCGCATATCCGCGCCCGCGCCATGCAACAGAATCACTATATCAGGATCGCTCACAACGGATATCAGGGGAGCCAGATTTCGCAGGCGCAGCGTATCCACCACGAAGCAATGCTGATCAACGGCAAGTTGCAGTAACGCCAGGCGCGGGACCGTCGTCAAAACGTCGCCCTGCGTACGCGAGCGCACCTGGGTAAACTCCGCATCGATCGCAACCACACCAGCCTTCGTGAGTATGTCGACGGCGCGCAGCAACTGCTCCGTCCGGTCAATCCACAGGCGCTCGCCCTTTGGAGGAAGCTGACCGACAGGGGGAACAGGACCAAGATAGCCAGGCGGTACCGCGTCCCTATCTTCCGGTTCTGCCTGTGGCGTCTTTTCGCTCAATGTACTACCATTCTGCCTTCTAAACACAGGGCCTCTATAATGTCTCTACACTATAGCAGATTTCTAAGAATACGTACAGATATCTTGAAAACGCCACAGGGCTTTCCAGTTCTCTTCTTGTCCCGCCTTCGGCGGGAGAGAGGGGGGAAGGTGCGAGGGCACCTCGCGCTCCGGCAAGGGGCTTGCCGCCCCTTGCATCTCCGCTTCCTGCGAGAACTGGAAAGCCCTGAGTTAAGCTCGTGCCGGGCTTGTATGCCCGGCACGGCTATGCTACACTGTTGGAAGTTAAGCGGCAACTGATCCAGCGGTTTCTATAGCCTGTTAGATCAGGTGCAGAGGCTGTCGGACGGGATAATTGTGCGCGGGCTGCGCCAGTTCGCCGGCATCCAGCCCAAGTCCTTCCACAGCCTCGCGCGTACACCTGTCGGCAACGTGTTCCAGGAGGGCACCATCGTCGAGGTGGAAGTCGTTCAGCCTGCCGGGGCGCAGGAAGCCCAGGTAGTCCTTCTCAGTCAGCCAGAGCACCAGTGAACGCAGACCCAGGGTGATAAAGAAGACCAGCAGCAAGGTGCTGAGCAGCGAGAAGATAAATTTGAACTGGAACGCGCCCAGGAAGCTGCCGATGTCGAGCACAGAAGGATTGATGGCAGCCGCCAGAACATAGCCGATGAGCATAAGCAGGAACAGGAGACCGAACACAGCGATCCGCACATAACTGAGAGCGGGCTGGACGATGGTGGTGCGCGCAATGTAGAAGTCGGGTCCAAAGCGCGTAAAATAGATAAAGATGCTGGCGGGTGCGCGTTCGATCTTGACGTAATCGCGCTCCTCCAATACGGCGTCACGCTCCGCCAGGCGCTCCGGGCTGGCTTTTACTTCGTTGGGATAGCGCTGTTGCACCTTTTCCACCAGTGCAGTGCGTAGATCTATGGGAGCTATCTGTCCGCCATCGATGAGCCAGGAGGCATGGGTTATGGGCGTTCCCTTGCCAGCAAAAGCGCGCTGCACGACGGTCAGGTCTATCGAGCTCAACTGCGGCGATTTTAGAGAGCGCGGCGCCCCTGGTGGCGGCTGCATCCCTGGAAAGGGCCTCTGCTGCTGAGATCCGGGTGGTCCGTAGGCCGCTCCCGGCGCGGCATAGGGATCGTTTCGCTGCCCTCCGAAAGGGCCTCCCGCCGGTGGAGCAAAGGGCGAGGCACCCTGCGGTGGTGTAGGAGGAGCATAGTTTGGCGGCACACCCTGCGCAGGTGGTTGCGATGGTACGTTCCCTTGCAGCGGCACGCCCTGCGCAGGTGGTCGCGATGGGGCATACGGGCGTGGAGCGTCCGGGGCACTTCCTTGCGAGGATGCACCCTGCACAGGTGGTTGCGACGGTGCGTTTTCTTGCGGCAGCGCGCCCGTCGTCTGTTCCGCGTAACCCTGCTGAGGGGATTGCGAACCCGCAGGAGGGGTCGGTGCAGGATCGTGGTTGCCGAAAGGGATCTGTCTGACCTCCTCGGTGTTGTCCTGCTGCGGAAACCGGTATCCGCAGCGGGTGCAGAAGGTTGAATTATCGATATTTTCCTGCGAACATTGAGGACAAATGTGAGTCATGATATCCTGACCTCCTCTTTGACGTGGATATTTATGCCAGCTCTGCGAGCTTCTTTTGCAGGCGAGCATACAACTCGGAATGCTTCTGCTCGGTAATCTCTCCCAGAATCAGGCGCTCGTCAAGTTTGTCCAGCATATCTTGAATCTTCTCGCGCGTCAACTGCCCTGTGCCTGGAGCATTTATGGCATTGGCGTCAAGCGGTCCACTATTGGTATGGCCCGCCGGCAGCGCAGACGCAAGCGAGGGATCGGGTACGATAGACCCTGTAATCGTTGTGGGAGGAACTGACGGCACGGCAGGCGGTTGCCGCAGCAACTGGTTCACGATCTGCGGGCGGTTGTCGATCAGCGCGTTCTCGCCGGGATTGAGCGCCAGGGCGTCGATAGCCTCGATACGCTTTATGTCCAGGGGATCGACGCCGATGCTCTGCTGGCTCTGCATGATCTCCACGTTGGCCTGCCCGATCGCGCGCAGGCGGGCGACCTCGATCTGCGCAGTAAAGTAAGCCCTCTGCGCCTCCAATTGGGCGAGCGTGACATCCGCCTTCGCGCCCTCAAGCTGCGCCTCTTTCTCCATCGTGACGATCGTACGACCCGCCGCAGCCTGGCGAAACTGCCCTGGAATGTTCTGGTTCTCAACGGTCAGGCCGATAAATTCGAGGCCCCAGCGATTAAAGATCGGCTGCAGCAGTTCCTGCGCCGCATCGCCAAGCTCGCGGCGCGCGCTCTGAAACTCCATCACGGTCCGGCGCGCGATCAGGTCGCGCAAGACGGAGTTGACATCGCTCTTCGTAAAAAGTTGTAGTTGCTCCTCTTTGTAGACCTGGGCATTGCCAACGACGCTGAAGTAGAACTCTTCTGGATCTTCAATCTTCGTCAGGTAGTAACCGCTGGCACCAACGCTGATGCGATCCTGCGTCAGCACATCGGGAACACCCCAGCGCAGACGAAGCTCCTTGCTGGTCAGCCAGATCACTTCGATCTGGTCGCGTACGCGCAGGTGGCTCACATCATACAGGCCCGGCGAGAGCAGGACTCCGCGCTCCCCCGTCTCGAACTTCCCATTATTAAGCAGCATGACCATCTCGTTTTCGCTGACCAGCACCCCCTGCGTATTCGCGAACGAGCTCGCCGTGCGCACGTCGGGATCAGGCACACGCCAGGCGATGCCGTCCTTCGTCGGATTCGCCATGACAACCTGCCGCCAGGATAAGGGCGTGAAACCAAAACGCTGTCCGATGCGCCGCACATCGGTATCCGTATTATCAATGATGCGAATGCCCCAGTTTACAAATGCATGGAGTAATCCCATAGCAAGATTCCCTCTCTTCTCATTCTAGTAGGGATGGGGCTTGCCCCCAATACCTCTGACTTCATGAGTTCTGGGGCTGGCGAGAGGACAAGCGCAAGGCCCCCTCCTCGCCCCGCCGCCACCCCTTGTCCCTCCTGCCGACATCGTGAAGTCAATGGTATTGGGGCTTGCCCCCATCCGGCACCCATCCAGCTCTCATTAGTATCCCTGCGCTAAGAACTCTTGCGTCTGCTTCAGCGCCTGCGCCAGGTCCTGATTGATGTTTCGCAAACAACTCACGACAACTTCTCTCCTGCCTTTTTTATCTATATAACGAATAGAGGCCGCTGGTATATACAGAATGCCGAGCATACGTGTAGCCAGAACGCGCAATTCAGCTTCGTGGGCATAGGCGTAGTCCCTTATTGCCTGTTCTGCTTTATCATATGGCAACACGGCTGGCAGCGAGACGATCTGCTGGTCCAGGAGCTGAAAATTTTGTAGCCCTGCCTGCATGAAAGGGAACGCGGCATCGTTTCCCGTGACGGCTACGACGATCGGCGCGTCGATCCCGCTGGCATCCGCCAGGAGAAAACCCTCGCGTACGCTCGCCCTCTTCACGAACATGCCGCCGACCTCAGTATAATTCATCTGGGCAATCCAGTAGGGATGATAGTGACGCACCACCTGACCAGATATCTTGTTTCGCTGACCATCGACCATTGCATTCAGCCACGTCCAGTCCTTCACGACGGGCAGGGGAGCCTCGGCGGCGCGTGCCAGCAGGGCGCGCCCGATCGAGGTCAGCAGCCAGTGCAGGTGCTCGGCTGACTCGATGCGCGCCAGGTTCCGGGCGTAGCGCAGCAGACGCCTGTAGAACGGCCTGAACTCCTCGGCGCGCCTGCGTGTCGCTACCCCGTAGTTCGTCACAATGGCCTGGAAGATACGCGCAGTGGTTATGTCCTTCTGGATACCGAGCTGCAGCGGAACGGTATAGAGCGGGTTATAGGTGCAGGCGAGGGCCAGGCGTTGCGCCTTTTCGAGCTGCGCAATGACGTTGCCGACCTGGAACCAGAGCGCGTCCGGGGCCGTATTGCGTCCCTCTTCCAGTGCGGAGATGAACAGGTCGAGCAGGTGGATGTCCGCAGTCGTGCGCGCATCCAGGACGAGGATATATGAGCGATAGTGTTCGTCCGTTACCTCCTGGAGATACGCCTGGTACTCTTTTTGCAGCGCGACGATATTCTTGCGTACAAGCTGGTAGGTGCCGGGCGCGCTCTGGTTCCGGGCAATGTTCGCGTAGTAAATCAGGCTGAGCACGCGCACCTGGAGCTGGCGCAGGCGCTGTTTATCCTCCTGCGCGACGGCGAAATCTTGCAGGAGCCGGGCCGAGACACGCGTGGAGAGCATCTTTAGCCACTGATTATCGCCTCTCGCCAGCAGCGTCAGGTTCCAGTCGGGCCGATAGTCGCGGAAGTCCCTCGTCTCCTTTATCTGCACGAGAGGCGCTTCCAACATATTCTCAAAGGCTTCGAGACGACGATCGATCTCTTTTTTCAGAGCGGGATAGAGCGACTCGCGAAAGATGAAACGGCGCGCGTTGATATCGACGCCACTGGCTCCGTTGTAGCCACTGCTGACGATCATCTGATCGAGCCAGGCCTTCAGATCTTTCTTTAATTGCTGCTCGTTTTCCTGGCTCTGACGCACCGTATAGACGGTATCACAGAAGGGACATTGCAGTGGCTGCGACAGGTCCCGCCCGCTCTTGACCTCTGCAGGGGCATTACAGCGAGGACAGGCCAGGACCTCAATAGTATACAGCGGTGGCTCCTCCTTACGAGGTATGGATGACTGTGTAAGCAACTCATGCGCCTCTGGAGCCAGGCCATCGGTATTCGTGGCCGCTATACCGGCCTTCTCAATGTTGCTCCCGAGAACCATGTTCCCCTCGCTGGCTTCGATCTCCTGCAACTGTTGTGCCCACTTCTGCTTGAGCGCCTCATAGGTAGACTGGTCGATGCGCCCCATCGATACCTGCACATCCAGCGAGTCCAGGATAGTACGTATGTCTTGCTTATCCATAGCCAACTCAAAAAGCCCTTCTAAAGATCAAACCGGTTATCAAACTGGATTTTATCCACGCGCTCCTCAAGCTCCTGAATGCGGCTAAAGGCCATATCCAGTTTAGCGGTCAACTCCTTGCGCACCTTCTCGGCTTCTTCCACCGCCTTGAACGTAATCATCGATCCACATGGCGTGCAGACGGCGACTTTCATGCCATCCAATTGCGCGGCTGATACATCCTGATTGAGCGACTCGAGCAGGTGCTTTGTGTAAGGCGTCACAGTGGCGCGACACATCGAAAAGTGCAACTCGTAGCCCTGCACTTCGCGATGACAGAGCCAGCAGGTGCGCGAGATGCGCCAGTTATCCAGCAACTGCGTGACCTTGCGCATCCAGTTGGCATCGTTACAGCGCCGGAACGCCTGCTGTGCCAGCGCGAGATCGTCGGCAGCCGTGGCGGGGTCCCGGTCCTTTTTCGTCATGGCCTCGTAAAACTGGTACATTCCCTGGTGATAGTAGTAACGCGCGTCGGCCCGCTCGTCATGCCCCACACCCGACTTGACGTATTCATAGGTAATCAACGCCTGCTGAAACATAACCTGGAACCTGCTAGTGGCAATCTTATGGAGATCACGCAGGCGTACGACATCATCGTGTGTCTGGGCAATCAGCGCCTCGATCCTGCGACACTCCAACTCGGCGCACAATGGAGCCGCCAGCATCGTCTCTCGCTGCAGGCCGATCCGCTCGATCTCATACAATCCGCCCAACGCCTTCACCAGGCGCTCCAATAAGAGCGCCTTTTTCTTTGTCAGGTAGCTATATAGAAGTGAATTCGCCACTGCATGTGCCGCTAGCTCGGCATTACCTTCCGCGCTGGCCCTCTTTGCTGCCTCGTCGAATAGATCTGCCGCCTTCGTAAAATCCTTCATCAACACGCCCTGCTCGAAAGCCCGATTGTAGATCTCGCTTCCGGTCAGGCCAAACCCCATCGCGAGCCTCATGCTCTCAAATATTTTACTCATTCTTCCTATCTCCTTACAATAGACGCATATCTATTCTAAGTTGCTGGCAAGGAAGGCAGTATCACCTGTTTGCTTAGCATCCTACCTAAAAGGACGCGCTAAAGGGAACAAACTTAAACTGGCTCTATTACATGTACGAGTAGCTCTTCCGTCTGGTTATCCACTCCAGGCTAGCCAATATGAGGCATTTTCACTGTGCTTCTCCTTATGCCACGCTATAGTATTCGTTTGCGATAACACGAAGCTGTAAAGTTGATAGCGCGAGGCGGTCCGATAAGAAAGATGTTTAAGAGCGCCTCCTATACATGACACCCCCCGTGTGCTGCGCGAATCTGCGCTCGTCCAGCAGCATGTAATAATAGTCCATAATGCTGTTCGCGACGTGCGGCCACGCGTATTCGTGGATCTTGCGCAGACCAGCTTCGACGAAGTGGCGGCGCAACGGCTCATTGTCGAGCAGGTAGCCGATCCCGTTCGCCAGTTCCTGGCTATCGCGCGGTGCCGTCAGGAGGCCGTCTTGCCCCGAATTGACGACGGTGGCGTAACCCGGTATATTACTGGCGACGATTGGCTTACCCGCCGCCATCGCCTCCAGCAGCACGATGCCCATGCTCTCGCCGGAGATCGCGGGCGAGCAGAAGAGATCGGCGCTGGCGAAGTAGCGCGGCAGATCGGCGTCGGAGACGTAGCCCGTAAAGACGACATCCTGCAGGCCGAGGCGCTCGACATAGCGCTGGAAATGGTAGCGCAGGCGACCCTCACCCACGAACAGGATGCGCGTGTTGGGGTGATGTTCGCGAATCGCAGGAATGGCGCGCAACAGGTACTTCGCTCCCTTGCGCTTCTCAAAACGGCCTACGAAGAGGATATTTTGCTTGTCATCCATGTATTCAGCGATCGGTTGCGCGTTGCCGTCGAAGCGCTCCAGGTCAACGCCATTAGGGATAATACGATAATCGGCAGGAAAGTAGCGCGAGGCAAACTCATAGGCAGCGGTGGAGACAGCGATATGCCCGTCGAGGCGGCGGAAGTAGGGACGTAGAAACGGCGATGCGGAGGCGTACGCAAGATGATACGGCGAAGTCATGCCAGGACGCATGAACGAGTGAAAGGTTCCCACGTTCAATGTGTTGGAGAAACGCAGCGCAGTGATCGAAAGCCCCGGCACCAGGGGTTCATGAATGTGCAGGATGTCAAATTTTTCGCGTTGCAGAATATCACGCACGCGCCAGGAGAGCATAGGATCGATGGCGATGCGGGCAATTGATCCATTGAAAGGCAGGGGCGCCGATTTTCCCATGCCAAAAAAGAGGCGCTGCTCGTTCAATAGTCCTTTCGTTTCGATCCCAGGCGCAAGCACGCGCACATCATGTCCCTTGTTAATGAACTGCTCGGCCAGATGCCGAATATGCTCACGCACTCCCCCAGGATAACTCCAATCATACGGTGATACGATGCCAATCTTCATTTGCTACCTCCCTGCCATAATGTGGGATGGTTTTTGTTTTTTGTGTATAGCCTTCTTCGTGTCAAGCGATCCGATCCCCCTCGTTGGTCATAGTAGTTGTGCGCTTCCCTCTTTTTTCATTCGGCCTTATACCTCGTAAGACGATGCAAGTATGCATCAGATCACCCTTTATCTCCAGAACGTAGTACTCGTCCCATTTCTATAATATAATGCTAGTGTTAAAAGATGTGTTACATAAACCATCATAGATTATGCCCAGGCGTATGTCAAAGGCAGATAAGTCAGAATAGATACCACAAACGCTAAATTTTTAAGGGATGTCAAAGCACGCGTATGAATACACAACCCGAAACAGAATATAGTAAAGCCGATATCCATATGCATACAAACCTGGGCGATGGCTGGGCCAGTCCCGCGCAGATAGTGCAGCAGGCGATCAGGCACAATCTGCAGGTGATCGCGATTACGGACCACGATCATGTTGAAGGGGCAAAACGCGTAGCTGACCTGTTGGCCCAACGGAAAGATCCGCCTTTTCAGATGATTACCGGCGTCGAGGTCAGCACGCGCCAGGGGCATCTGCTAGGGCTCTTTGTACAGCACGCGCCGAAGGCCCTGCGCTCCGTCGAAGAGAGCATCGACGCGATCAAGGAGCAGGGTGGGCTGGTGATTATCCCCCATCCCCTGGGACGCCTGGTCCCGAGCCTGAGCCGCGCCAGGATCGACGAGTTGCTGAACAAAGGGTTCTCTATCGATGGTATTGAGATCTACAATCCTTCGCCGGCCAACGCCTCGATGCGCGAGACGGTGCGCGCCGCCAATCAGCAGTGGCATTTCGCAGAGACGGGGGGCAGCGATGCCCACTTCTGGCAGCATATCGGCGCGGCCTACACGCTCTTTCCCGGCAGCACTGGCGAGGACCTGCGCCAGGCCATCCTCACACGTAGCGTACGGGCGGGCGGACAGGAGACGCCGCCAGAGCATCTTCCCGCCGCCGCCTACGTTGCCCAGTGCGCCTGGAGCTGGTTCGTCGATCCGCCACGCCGCATGATGCGCGCGCTTAAGAGTCCTTCATAACTCCCGGCTTATAGGTCGCGGATGGCCTCTCAGTCCATAGCGGGCCGAAAGCCATCCACTGCTCTGGGTGCTTGCTTATCTCCTGCTCCAACATGGCGATGATGCCGCGCTGCAGGGTGTCTTCCGCACCATAGTACTCTTGCGCAAACGGCAGGAAGTGGCCGTGAATTGTTCCACCGGGTCCGTACCAACTAAAGGCCCCCAACAGGGTAGCGCCCGTTCGTTGCGCCAGGTGTGCTACGCCAACAGGCATATGTGCAGGTGCGCCGAAGAAGGGCAGTTCCTTGCTCTGTCCCTCGATAGTGCGATCAGCGGTCAGCAGGACGATCTTGTTAGCGCGCAACCCCTGAAGTAGCATCCGCATCGGCGCGCTGCCGCCCAGAGGCAGGATATGCAGCCCATTTCTGCCACGCAGCTTCGTTATCAGGTCCAGCACACGCTGGTCTTTCAGATGTTCCACCGGGATAGTAGTATCGTAACCCTTGATTGCCATCCATTGCACAATATAATCGAATGGCCCCATGTGTGCGGAGAAGATCACTACGCCTTTACCACGCGCCAGTGCCGCCTTGAGGTGCTCAACACCAGCGACGATGATGCTATCGACAATCTGTTCCGGCTTGCGCGCTGGCAGCGAAAACAGCGTCAGGTAGTTCATCATATTGTAACGGAACTTTGCCTGCACGCTGCGTTGCAGCCTTCTGCGTCCGGCGCTACTGCTCAAAATCTGAGGGCCAGGTATGTAGAGCATATTCTGGATTGCCTGCTCCCTCGCCTTCGTTGCTACGAGCCAGGCAACCCACCCGGCAATATACGCGATCAGCCAGGAGAGCCACCTGGGGAGCCGGGGCGCAATGATAACGGCGATACGAAACAGATAATACATGGTCCTCGTTTCTGCTATCTTACCATTAGAATGCAGTTGTGAACGCTGCTGGGCCGCAGCTAGTGAAAGCGCCACATCTCTACCATGGAAACCGGATGCTATGGCTGGGTTGCGATGAGCATCCCAGGCGCTTTCACTCACACAACTGAATAGCATGACCTTACGCGGCGGGCCAGAATGGGCGAAACATATACCACTGGCTCGGCCACTCGCGCACCATCTCTTCTAGAGCATTATACATGCGCTGTGTCAGGCGCTGCACCTCCGCATCGCGCTCCGTTGCTCCTTTGCACGCGCGCGGAAAGACCGGCTCGAAGGCGCGCAGGTAGAATTGATGGTGATGCCCATACCAGACATAGCCCGGCATGATCGCGGCCCCGCTCTTGACCGCTAGCGCAGCCGGACCACTGGGAACGTAGGTGGTACGCCCAAAGAACTCGATGGGCGTTCCCTCGCCCACCGGCAGGGGCCGGTCGATTACCAACGCAACCGGACGATTTTCCTGCAAGGCGCGCAGAATGCGGCGCGCAGAGCTCTCCAGCGGAATTATCGAGATGCCCTTATCCTGCCGCCGCTTCTGTAGCATGGCGTTGAGTCGTGGATCACTAAAGGTCTCGGCGACCGCTGCAAGGGGATAACGACGACCAACCAGGGCGCCGGCCAGGTCCCAACTGCCGAAATGGGCCGTCGAGAAGATCAGACCCTTTCCAGGCTGCAAGGACTGCTCCACGTACTGCCGCCACGTCCCGCCCTGGCTCAGGTCTCGTATGGTCGCGTCGATGCCGCCGATATCCATATGGGGGAAATACATGAAATCCGCTGCATAGCGCCCATAATTACTCCATGAGGCAAACGCCAGTCTCTTTACATAAGGATCACTCGGCGAACGTCCCGTGACCTGCGCCATATTCTGTATCGTTACCAGCCGTTTCGCGCGCCAGCCAATATAACTGCCGGCGCCGATCAGGGACCCTAGCGCGTGCCGGACCGGGCGCGGAGTCCACTTCGCGAGTGAGCTTCCCCCTCGCGCAAACCAATAAACTGATGACACAAATCCTCCCAGCCGCTCTCCCCCAGCGCGTACGCTGGCGAGAGAACGTCCTCTCTTTGCGCACCATATCGCTACAGCAGCGCTCGCTTATACAGTATGTTGTCGCCAGCAGTGATGTCAAGGGCATAGCTCACTAATAATAAAAGAGCAATCGAAGCCTGACACCCGTTTTTGCATGGTTTTTCCGTTAAGGAACTGGTATAATATTTATCTGTATCCTTTGCGATGGTCTCCTCGTTAAGTAATCGATATAACTATCTATTGTGTCCATTGCAGACGCGAAGAGTCTATATTTTTTTGTACCGATTTCAACTGAGGGAGGCCTCGAATGCCTGCAATAAATTTGCGCTTTATCAGAATAGTTGGCATGCTCATTGTCTGCACCTATGCGCTAGCAATAGCATTGCTTTTGAATAGCCAGACCGCACAGGCCGCGCAGGTGTGCACAAATGGTCAAAAGATTCCCATCGGCAAGTACTACCTCTTTAGCAATTTATGGGGAGCAAGCACCGGCACGGGAAAGCAATGCATCTGGGATGTCTCCAGCAACAACTCCAACATTGCCTGGGCCACCAGCTGGAACTGGAGCGGGCCGATTACAGTCAAGTCGTACAATAGCGCCGTGCTGGGCTGGCACTGGCAGAAGCAAACCGCTGACAATCTCACCGGCCTTCCCTTACAATTATCCAGCCGCCAGCCGGTGAAAACAGCGTGGACGTATAGCTTCGCCCATAACGATCCACAGAGTGTATTCAATGTTGCCTATGATCTCTGGCTGCATACGATCTCTAATCCTGGCACGGACAATCCTTCAGACGAGGTCATGCTCTGGCTTTATAAACAGGGCAACGTCCATCCTGTTGGCTCAGCAGTGGCAACGGTGAGCCTGGACGGAGCCACGTGGACGTTGTGGGAAGGGGCCCGTAGTGGCTGGCAGGTGCACACATTTGTACGGAACACGAACGCCACCGGCGCACAAGCGCTCAGCTTGAGTGACTTTTTGCATTACCTTGTCTCGAATAGAGGATTGAGCAGCGCTAAGTACCTTACAGGCGTGGAGGCCGGGTCGGAGGCGTGGATCGGCAATGTAGAACTGGATTCGAGCTCCTACTCTACCGATGCCGGGTCTGTGGTCGGCGTATTATTACCTACACCGACGCCCACTCCCTCGCCGACACCCTCCCCTACTCCTTCGCCGACGCCATCACCGACACCTTCGCCCACTCCTCCACCGACGCCCACACCCACAGCGGCGGCGATCATCAACCAGAGCGGCAGTTCTGGTCCACCTCCATCTGCGGGGAACGACTGGCTCCTTGTCTTTCTCTTCCTCTCTCTAGGCGTCGCAGCCGCCGGGACAGGCGCGGTCATATGGAGGCGGTCACGCATGGTCAGGGGAGGAAGCGATCCCTTGCGTCGCACGAGGCAATGATGCCTCAAAAGAACGGAAGATAACCAACGCTCAGAAGTGTTACAATAAATGAAAGAACCGATCATCCGTAGGGGCCTGCCTTGCGCGGGCCCTGCTCGCCCTGGTGCACGGCCTGGGCGATGGGGTCCCAGGGCCCGCGCAAGGCAGGCCCCTACGGGTGAGAAATGCATTAAGGGAGACTTTTGGGCATGGCTGTCGATTATAAGGATTATTATAAAATTCTGGGCGTGAGTGAAAACGCCGAGCAGAAAGAGATTCGGCAGGCCTATCGCAAGCTGGCGCGGCAGTATCACCCGGACGTAAATCCTGGGGATACGACCGCTGAAGATAGATTCAAAGAGATCAACGAAGCGAACGAGGTTCTGTCCGATCCTGAGAAACGCAAAAAATATGATGAGATGCGCGCCTACTACCAGCGCTATGGGCGGTGGCCCGGCGAGGGGGCAGGTGCAGGTACCGGCGGCAATGATTTCGCGGGCGGCAACTACCAGTACCGCACGATGTCGGAGGAGGACCTGGAAGATCTCTTCGGAGGTCAATCGCCCTTCTCGGACTTCTTCGAGACCTTCTTCCATTCGAATCCCCAGGCGGGCGGCTTTACGTCACGCGCGCGCCAGCGGACGACCGGGGAGGATGTCGAGGCGATCGTGGAGGTCACGCTCACCGAGGCATACCAGGGCGTGACGCGCACGTTTGAGCTGTCGGAGCCGGATGGTAGTACACGTCGCCTGGAGGTCAAAATCCCAGCGGGTGTCACCGATGGCGCACGTATCCGCGTCGCGGGCCAGGGCGCCCAGGGCAGCACGGGACGTGGCGATCTCTACCTGCACATAACTATCGTCCCCGATCCGAGATTTACGCGCGAGGGGACAACGCTGCGCACCCACGTCGAGGTTCCGCTGCCTACCGCCGTCCTCGGTGGCGAGGCTCCGGTAACTACTCCCGATGGACGCCGCCTGCTCCTGCGCATTCCGGCAGGCACACAGAACGGACGCTCGTTCCGCCTGCGCGGACAGGGGATGCCACACATGAAAGAACCAGAGAAACGCGGCGATCTCTACGCCGAAGTTATCGTCCAGTTGCCCACCCATCTCACTCATGAGCAGCGCCAGCTTTTCGAAGCCTTTGCTCGCTCCATCGGCTACACTGACACAGATGCGACTGGAAAGGGGGACAAGCAATGAGCGAGCAGCGCTTTACACGCATCACGATCCACAGTTCTAGATCCTACCGCAGCGAACAGGAAGCCGCCGAGTATAGCCACGTGGAGGTGCAGTTCCTGCGCCGATTGTCCGAAACTGGCGTGCTCCCAGGCGTACAGATGATTGGTGACGAGGTGCACTACAGCGACGATGATCTCGCCATCCTGCGCCGCGTACGCAGACTACACGAAGACCTGGACGTGAACCTGGAGGGCGTCGAGATCATTCTGCGCCTCCACGCTCGCTTAGAAGCTCTACAGCGCGAGTTGGACCGCTACAAACCACAATAACCATAGACCTCGCTGTGGAGAAGGCCATGCCCCAACAACATACAGAGAGCAGCGACTGGTATGAGACCGTGCGCGACTATACACTGCGCCTGGTCGCTATACGCAGCGTGAGTCCGGGCACGGGCGAGGTCCAGGTGGCGCACGAAATACTCCACATGCTGCACGAGGATGGCCTGGAGGCTCGCTACACGGCCAGCGGACTCGATGTCCTCGCGGGAGATCCCCATGAACGCCTGAATGCGTACGCCTTCCTGCGCGGCCAGTCAGCCGAGACGCTGGTGCTGCTGGGACACGTCGATACCGTCGATACCGCCGACTACGGTCATCTGGAACCCTGGGCGCTCGATCCCACAGGGCTTGCGACACGGCTGGATACATTGGCAGGCATCGATAGCCGGGAGGATCATAGCGATTGGATGTTCGGGCGCGGCGTCGCCGATATGAAGAGCGGCATCGCCATCAACATCGCCCTGATGCGTCGACTGGCGCGGGAGGAACGCTTCCCGCTCTCCCTGGTCCTGCTGGCAACGCCCGACGAGGAGAACGAATCGGCGGGCATCCTGCAAGGGGTGCAGCTCTTGTTACGTCTACGCGAGCAGTACGGACTGCGCTATATCGGAGCTATCAACACCGATTATACGACCGCCGCGTATCCGGGCGACCCGCAGCGCTACATCTATACTGGAACCATCGGCAAACTGCTCCCCAGCTTCCTCTGCATCGGGCGCGAGTCGCACGCGGGCGCCCCCTTTCAAGGACTGGACGCAAATCTGCTCGCCGCCGAACTGATACGTGACCTCAGCATGAACGACGAGCTCTGCGACAGCATCCGGGGCCAGATCACCGCGCCTCCCGTGACGTTGCACGCCAGCGACCTGAAGGACCACTACGACGTGCAACTCCCCTTCGCCGCTTCCTTCTATCTCAACGTGCTCACGTTCACGACGGACCCGACGACGCTGCTGCAACGTCTGCGTACACGCGCAGAGAACGTCCTGGCGCACCTGCTGCGCCGCTTAGATGAGACCGAACGACGCTGGTTGCAGGCAGCCAATGAGCAGAGATTGCAGAAACCTCTCCCGCCACGCTCTGGCACGGTCCTGACATACGCCGATCTCTACGCTGAGACGGCGCATAAATATGGCGAGGAATATGTCAATAACGAGCTGACGACACGGTGGGGATCAGTCACGTTGGATAAGCGCGAGCGCAGTCTGCACCTCGTGCGACGCCTGTGGAAGCTGAGCGGCAGGCAGGGTCCGGCAATCATCATCTCTTATGCACCGCCGTACTATCCTCATGTCAGCGCAACGCCTGGAACATTACACGCAGCGGTCGAGGCCGTTGCGCACGCCCATCCAGAGCAACGGCTCGCCATATGCGAGTATTTTCCGCTGCTCTCCGATATGAGCTACCTGCGCCTCGAAGCGGGCCTGGACCTGGGTGCGCTGAAAGCCAATATGCCACTCTGGCGTGATCCCGGTCCGACCTTTCTAGCCGGAGCGTACAATCTTCCACTCGCGGCAATCGAGCTGCTCGATATGCCGATCATCAACTGGGGTCCATATGGACACGGAGCGCATCACCGCCACGAGAGCGTCTTGATGTCGTACTCGTTCGGGACGCTCCCAAAACTGCTTTACGCAACAATTCAGCAACTGGCGCACTCCTGCCAGTGAGGTCAATGCGTCCTCATCAGGTGTCACGTCCTGTCTGCACACAGGACACCGACCACTTCCAGCGCCGCGACCAGCCTCTGTATCTTGCGCTCAGGCTGGAAATAAAATATTGCACGCGAACGAGAAAACGATAGAATTCCCCTATTCTGCAAAATATATCCGCCGATAATAGTAACCACAGGGAGCGGGAAGTGATCAAACATCTCTCCCATGAAGGAGAATCCCTCCGCCACTCAACACATGTATAACCATATATACCTGCCTCACAAAGGCGCAAAAAGAAAAAAGGAAACATATGTTAAGAAAATCTCTTCTAACTCTACCCTTTATCGCTCTCTTATTGCTCACTGCACTGGCCAACGCGACGCCAACATTCGCCGCCTCAAAATCTGAAAGCACAACTAAGCTTGCCCAGTATAAGCAGGTCCAGGCCTGTGCGCAGGCGGCGAAAGGGTTTGCGCGCTGTCTGGCAATCGAACTTAAACCGACAGGTATTGGCCCTCACCCTGTCCCCCACACCCCGAATGGCCTGACCCCGAATAATTTACAGAATGCGTATAAACTACCATCAGCGACAGCGGGCAAGGGGCTGACGGTCGCGATCGTCGATGCCTACGACGACCCAAAGGCTGAGTCGGATCTGGCGACCTATCGTTCAACCTTCGGTCTTCCCGCCTGCACAACGGCCAACGGCTGCTTCAAGAAGGTCGATCAGCAGGGCGGCACACGCTATCCTCAAGCCGATAGCGGCTGGGCCGGTGAGATCTCGCTCGACCTGGATATGGTGAGCGCCATCTGCCCCAACTGCCACATCCTGCTCGTCGAGGCCAATAGCTCTTCTTTCAACGACCTGGGCACCTCTGTCAATACCGCCGTACGCCTTGGTGCGGTAGCGGTAAGCAATAGCTACGGTGGCCAGGAAGATAGCCAGAGCGCTAAGTCTGTCGCTCCCTACTACAATCATAGCGGCGTCGTCATCACCGCCAGCTCGGGCGACAGCGGCTACGGCGTCCAGCTCCCGGCAGCCTTTAACACCGTCATCGCCGTTGGTGGCACCTCGTTGAGGCCGGCCAATACCAGCCGTGGCTGGACCGAGGCCGCCTGGAACGGCTCTGGCAGCGGATGCAGCCGCTACATCAGCAAGCCATCATGGCAGAAAGACAGTGGCTGCCGCAACCGAACGGTCGCCGATGTAGCAGCGGTCGCAGATCCCAATACGGGCGTCGCGGTCTACTCCACGTACGGCGATAGTGGTTGGGACGTTTACGGAGGCACAAGCGCATCTTCACCCATCATCGCTAGCATCTTCGCCATGGCGGGCAATGCCACCCGGATCACTGGCTCCTACCTGTACAGTCATAGTTCTTACCTGAACGACGTTACCAGTGGCAACAACGGTAGGTGCAATACGTCTTACCTCTGCACAGCGAAGCCTGGCTACGACGGCCCCACGGGCCTCGGTACGCCAAACGGTCTGGGCGCATTCTAAAACCATTCCCCTTCCCCTCAAAGGAGGGTCCGGCTATAAATGCCGGGCCCTCTTTGTTATGTTCACGCGCCGCGAATCAGCGTTCGGCTGACACGCTAAATTCCAGATGTGGAAAGATCTCGCTCAGGCGCAGTTCACGCACACTGATGCCTTTAATCTCGTTCTCCTGCGTGAGGAGCGTGATGACCTGCGGCAGAATATGCCTGTTATCCTGGAGCACTACATGGAGGTGCAACCCATTCTGTTGCACCGACTGTATACCCGGCATGACGCGCAGTTTATAAAGAGAAGTGTAGGGATGCGCCATCTCCAGCTCGACCACGATATCACCATAGCTCCGCTTGATCTGTTCGGGCGTCTCCAGTGTGATCAGCCTCCCACGATCGAGCACGGCGATATGATCACAGAGTTCCAGCGCCTCCTCAAGAGCGTTCGTCGCCACTACCGTCGTCTTACCCAAAATACGTAGGGCGAGAATGTAATCCCAGATGTCGCGGCGCGACCGTATGTCGACCCCCGCTGTGGGCTCATCCAGGCAGACGAGCCGGGGATTATGCAGGAGTACGCGTCCAAGAACCAGACGCCGCTTCATGCCGTAAGAGAATGTTTTTACCAGGGCGTCTCTGTGCTCCGATAGTTGCACCAACATCATGATACTATTGATACGCTGCTCTTTCTCCTTGCGTGCTATCCCCAGTAGATTGGCATGAAAATCGAGGTTGTCCCAGACGCTCAGCTCTTCGTAAAACATGTTCTGCTGCGGCACGAAGCCCACCAGTCTACGCACCTGGCGTATATCGCGCGGTACCTGGCAGCCCACTACATCTATCTCGCCACTGGTAGGGATACCGAGGCCGCTCATCATTTTTAGCAGCGTCGTCTTCCCGGCGCCATCCGCTCCCAGCAGTCCGAAGATCTCTCCCTGACGCACACGTAGGGAGAGACGATCGACGGCGAGAAAGGTTTTAAAGTACTTGGAGATGTTACGCAGCTCGATAGCTGTAACCTCATGTTCTGACGCCCGTGTAGATGCGCTCAAAGCAGGACGAGGCGCGAGGGCGGCGAGGAGCTCCTCCGCGCTATGTTCTTGGCTCACAACGTGCCTCCGTCGCTGTCCGGTAGGATAACCGTTGTGTCGTCATTTCCTGAGCGTGGCAGTGGCAATGTAGGGGTGTTGCGCACATTTCTTGTATATGGAGGCAATGGCGAGAGATATTGCCCGTTCAACTCCTGAATCAACGGATCTAACAACGTCCCGTTACGCAAAGCATGAATGCATTGATTGGATTGCCGAGCATCCTGTATGATGAGCTTCAGCAGCCTCACTTCTTCCCTCACGCGCTGTAGCTCGTACTCGGCCAGCTTCCCTTTCTGGAAGCGCGGCAACATCTGCAAAAACTCCTGTTCGATCTGCTGGAGACGCTGTATCCTGCTCAATAGATTATTCAATGCAATCGCGAGCGGCCAGAGCAGGGCACCCTCCTTCAAAGGCACACGCGCCTTGAAATCGCCATTGGCTACCTGGACAAGCGTCTGCATGATCTGCTCGATACTCGCGTCCAGCAGGTGCTTCTGCCGCGCGGTTACATGCTCCTGCATGGCTATCATATACTGGTGCGTGGCGATCAGTTCGGCCTGTTCAGCGCGCTTCATGGCTCGCGTAGCGCTACAGATCCAGAGCCAGAGCACCCCGGCAACGATAAAGTATAAGGCTACCGGGCGCAACGCAATCATATAAGCGCTCGCCCGCATGGCAGAGGCCAGACCTGGCGTCTCCGGCATGACTATCAGGGCCGCGATCACAAAACTACTATTGAGAAATGCCACCAGGATGACCCACCTTACTGGCAATAAGGAAGCAACAAATAATTCAGAAAATACCAGGAGGTCAAATAAAGATAGCGTATCTACCCCTAAGCCGCCAGAACTCGTCAGTATCACGCTACACACGCCCATGCCCAGACCGGTCGCGATGAGCAAACCAGCTATATGCGGCTTCCCGGCACGATTGAACCCGACCGCGATCAGGGCAACTACCAACAGTAGACCGGCAACCAGAATGGCAGGAAGATCGATCGTGAAGATGCTCAATGGTAACACCAGCGCCAACAAGGCCAGCAGAAAGAAGAAAAGAAGGGCGCTGGCAAGTCGCTCACGCCAGAGCAACATGCCCTGTGAAAAACCACTCCCCTTCGAAAAACCACTCCCCTTCGCCATTCCGGTAGGCACCGTCAGACGGTACCACCAGCGCACTATCCGCGTTCGGACCGCTGGCTCTTGCATCCCAAAATATTGCTGCATCAATTCACCAGCTACGAATGTCTCTTTTGCAGGTGCTTCCACAGGAAATTTTCCTTCCATAGTACTCTACCTTTTCGTGCTCCTACCTTCCGCTCAATGTTGCGAAAGACACATATTCAACAATTTCATTCTTGAGTAACGGCATACGCAATTATCTCATGATCACAACTAAGATACATTATATCAAAACAGCATAGACTATAAAAATACAGGCGCGTAAATTCAATGAAATTACAACTATCGAATTATCACTATATATTTATATTTACCTGTTCATCATCCTTGCACACAACTCTCTTTTTTTGTATACTATCTGGTAGTTTGCGCTACCAATTTTAGTACAGGGGAGGCTATGACAAGACGGAGCTACGATCAGTATTGCACGCTGGCAAAGGCGCTTCGTGGCCGGTGAACGCTGGACACTCCTCATTCTCCGTGAGCTGTTTGCGGGGCCGCAGCGTTTCAGCGATCTTCTGCAAACACCACCGGGTATAAGGAGTGTGTTTGATGACACAGGCATTCTGGATACCAGAAGGGAACGATATATTTCGCGCCACAATTCATACACAGGGACCCTGGAACCCACAGTTTCAGCACGGTGGTCCTCCCGGCGCGTTGCTCGTTCGCCAGATAGAACGCTGTTCACCACGGCCCGATATGCTTCTTGGGCGCATTTCAATTGACATCCTCGGTCCCATTCCCATCGCTCCCCTTCACGCCCATGCCCACCTGGTCCGACCAGGCCGTAGCGTCGAACTTCTTGAAGCTTTCCTCGAATACGAAGGCCGTCCAGTCATGCACGCCTCCGCCTGGCGCGTGCGCCTTCCCAGCGAAGCCGTTCCCACAACCGAGGAAGAGGTCGTTCCCGCTCTCCCGCCGCACGAGACCAATTCCACAATTGCGGCTGAGTGGGATTGTGGTTTTCTGGCTGCGACCGAGTGGCGTTTTGTACATGGTCATTATACGCAGGTCGGCGCTGCGACCACCTGGACTCGGCTCCGCTACCCGCTGATCGCCGATGAGGAGACCAGTCCTGCCCAACGCCTGATCGCTGCTGCGGATTCAGTGAATGGGGTCAGCAGTCCTCTCGATATCCGTTCCTGGCAGTTCGTCCCGCCCGAACTTACGGTACATATGGTGCGCGCTCCGCACGGTGAGTGGATCTGCTTAGACGCGAATACCCATTTACAGTCAGGAGGGATCGGACTGGCAACCGCATCCCTCTACGACGAGCGTGGCCTCGTTGGCCGGTCCGACCAGGCGCTGCTTATTTCGCAGCGGATGCAAGATAAACAGGTGAAGAGACCAGAATGATTTCGGCTTTACCTCATCATTCTGGTCTCTTCCTTCTCTCTGCCGGTAACTCTCGTCATTTAAATTCGGCCCACACAGGGAAATGGTCGCTCGCTTCATGGGCCTTCAGGCCCGGCACTTCCGCGACGACGCAGGCCGCTGTGAGGCGCTCCGCCAGTTCGGGGCTGGCAAAGATGAAGTCTATACGCCCGGAGGGAGCGGCAGCCGGACAGGTGAAGCCACGCTCACCTGGATGCAACCGGCGAAAGGTATCGATGTAACCAGCCTGCAAGAGGAGATTGATGCCGCCGCGCGCGTAGATGGGACTTACCCTATCGATGATGAAGCTTCCTGCCCTGCTGCTCACCATCGTACCTGCGGCAGTTCTTATGACATTGCGCTGCAACTTTGTCCACGAGTTCGCATGGAAGTACTGTGCGGCGGGCCGGTTGCTTCTCGCTTTGTGCTCGCGTACAGCGTTGCGCAGGAGGGCGCTGGCCTGCATGGGATCTCCCGGCGCCAATGAGTTGAAATCGCCCATCACCAGATGCGGTGTCCCCTTGCGCGCCTGCATGATCTGAAGCATCTCCTGCACTTCGTCGCGTCGCCTGCGATTGCTCTCCGAGCCTCTATGAAAATCAGAAGTCTGGTGAATCATAAAGACTGTGAGTGGATTGCCGCCTGGCTCCTCGACACTGACTTCTAGAAAGTGCTTGCGTGAAAAGATCGGCCTTGTATGCACGCTCGTACTCAGAATGGGCAGCCGACTGAGTACGGCAAGCTGCCAGTCTCTCGAACTCTTGCCGCGATCGCTTAAACGGAACTGCATGTCTAAGCGCGCCGCCAGCTCCTCCACCACCTTCGGATCGGTCGCCTCGGCCAGCCCGATCACATCGGGCTGCATTGCACACAGTACAGTGGTCAACTGGTCGATGCGCCGTCTTCCACCGCACAGAATATTATACGAGAGGATACGTGTCATTTTTCCGTCTCCGACATTTTCTCCCCTGAAACTGCCAGAAGAGGAAACATCAGCGTCCTTTTGTTATTTTGTAAACCTATTGACCAGCCTCTCGGCGTAGTCGCCGAAGAACGGCAGTTTGAACTTCTTACCAGTATACGCCTGCAACATCAGGAAAAGCCAGACGACCGCCGCTCCAAAAATCAACACGAAGTTCACCATGCCGAGGACGAGGGCAAAGAACCAGCCCAGTAGCGGGATCGCCGTCAGGATGGCGAGCAGCTTCAGCACGCTAAACACGATGCTGACGGAGCCGAAGAAGAGGAACGACTGAGCAGCGTTGAAGCGCACAAAGCGATTCTTCCTCTCCGCTATAAAGAAGAACAGGCCGCCAACCCAGATGAACGCATTGCTGAGCAGCGCCGCCAGCCTGGGATTCATCTGCATGGTCGACGGACCCGAAGGATCGTTACTATTGCTGCTGTAGGCGCTCCTCGGCGGCTGGTAGGTCTGCTGCTGACCCGTGCTATACTGCTGCTGACCTGTGCCGTACTGCTGCTGACTGGCATCATAATATCCGCCGGTCGGCTGCTGACCATACCACTTGCTGTTGTAAGGATCATCCGGGTCCGGCTGCGCGGGCTGGGAAGGTGGCGTTGGTGGCGTCGGCGTGTAGCCTCGATAGCTGCCATAGGGATCTGACTGGTCAGGATTCTGGCCTTGATTAGGATTTATGCTCATAACAGGCTCTCCTCTGTTTTTATAGAGATGACAAGGTAAAATAAATATGTACACTATTTACTACGCTATAGCCAGAGAAAAGTTGGACTGTCTGTATCCTCACGCTTATCCTGATGGCCTGCGACGCGAAATAAAGCCACATATGCTATAATCATAGAACAAATAAGGGTGCGCTATAATGGCCCGACGATGGACAAAACGGAGGAGACGTCTGAATGAGCGGTGACGAAGAGACCATTGCGATCCGGACAGGTGAGGCTTTCGCCTTCCCAAAAGTGGAGCGCTATATACGCGAGCACATCGGGGAGTGCCGGGATGCGAAGGGTACGCTGCAGGTGCGGCAGTTCCCGGCGGGGGCCTCGAATCTGACGTATCTGCTGCGGCTCGGCGACTGGGAGGGCGTGCTGCGCCGTCCACCGTTTGGTCCGGTCCCACCAAAGGCGCACGATATGCAGCGCGAGGCGAGCCTGCTAGAACACATTTCGCCTCTCTTTCCGCTTGCTCCCAGACCATACATCTTCTGCGCAGATCTCTCGATTATGGGCGTCCCCTTCTATGTGATGGAGCGGCGCCGGGGCGCGGTTGTAGATGACAGCTTCCCGCCGGGCGTCACGCCGACGCCCGAGCTCTGCCGCCAGTTATCATTGATGGTCGTCGACACGCTGGTACAGATCCACGCCCTCGATTGGCAGGGCGGTGGGCTGAGCGTGTTCGGACATCCCGACGGCTTTCTCCCGCGCCAGGTGAAGGGCTGGGTCGAGCGTTACTTCCGCTCACAGACCGACGATATCCCCCAGGTCGGACCGCTCACCCGCTGGCTGTCGGAGCATGTTCCTGCCAGTCCTCCTGCCACGCTGATCCATAACGATTTCAAGCTGAACAATATGTTGCTAGACGCACACGATCTGACGAAGCCCGTGGCGGTGCTAGATTGGGAGATGGCGACTATCGGCGATCCGCTCTTCGACCTGGCGATCACGCTCTCATATTGGGCCTCGACCGACGATCCCGCGTCTCTCCAGAATGTGCTTCCCACCGTTACGCCGCTGCCCGGCTTTATCAAGCGCCAGCAATTCATGGACCTCTACGCGCAGAAGTCCGGGCGCGATCTCTCGTCTATGGATTTCTATATGGCCTTCGCCTATTTCAAGCTGGCGGTGATCGTGCAGCAGATCTACTCTCGCTGGCAGCGCGGCCAGACACAGGATGAGCGCTTCGCCTCCTTCAGTAATCATATCCAGGCCCTGATCACCCACGCAACATCCATCACGGAGGGCGGGAAACTGTAAGGACGCAACTTCTCAGGACCGGCGGTCCGCGCCACATCGTAGCCCAGCAAGCAAACTGAGCCACTGCGACCTTAAAGATGAGCAGGGGAACCTACAAGTTCACCAGCTTTGCGCTCTGCTCCCACAATTGTCGCTGGAGCGACTCATCATAGGAGATTGAGGCTGACCGCCTGGGAATGCTCTTCACAAAGTATTTGCCGGTGACGCCCTCCACATCGGGCGAGGAGGCCAGGTAGATCGATGTTTTCGCCCCTTCTTGCGGACTCGTGCCAAAGCTCCCGATCAACTTCACGAGAAGGCGAACAGCGGGCCCTACATCCCTCTGCCCGATATGCGTCGCCACGAAGCCAGGGTGCAGGCAGTTGGCCGTCACCCCTGTTCCCTGCAGCTTGCGTACCAGTTCATAGGTGAACAGCACAACAGCAAGCTTCGATTGCTCGTAGGCACGCATGGACCTGTGGTGTTCCGCCTGCAAATCATCCAGCTTAATATAGCCCGCTTCATGCGAATTAGAACTGACATTGACAATCCGTGCTGGCGCGCTGGCTTTGAGCACATCGAGCAGCAGATTTGTCAGCAGGAAAGGTGCCAGATAGTTCACGGCGAACGTCATCTCCAATCCATCCACGGTTTCTCGCCGCCCAGTGAAGGCCGCTCCCGCATTATTGATCAGCACATGCAGTTGCGTATAGTGGTGCTGAAAGTTCTCGACGAGTTGTCGTATGGACTGTTGCGATGACAGGTCTGCTTGCAGGAGATCAACCGCGTTATTCCTGCTTTTCGTGGTGATCTCGCTCCTGGCTT
>WNGD01001509.1_pt1 | contig 25934 bp, 25 predicted proteins | sample 5400671 | NCBI WGS metagenome assembly WNGD01 (sample SAMN13153369, study PRJNA577476) | soil metagenome | isolation source: 40 cm soil or saprolite under grassland replicate 2 | place: USA:California | collected 2016-06-15
ATCCCATACGGTGGGCGCGCAGGCGACCATCACTTTCACCGGAACGGGGATCCGCTGGATCGGCGCGCGCGGACCCCAGTGCGGGATCGCCCGCATCTTCCTGGACGGAGCCTTCGTCGAGGACTTCGATACGTATTTCCAGACGGAAGGCCCTCAGCATACCGACTTCTTCAGGAGCGGCCTGGCTCCCGGGACTCATACCTTGTCGATCGAGGTGATAGGCAAGAACCTGCTTTCGAGCGATTTCTGGATCCTGATCGACGCGTTCGATGTCATCCCGTGAACCAAACTGCCACGTTCACCTTTACCGGGACGTCAGTCAGCTGGATCGGCTTCCGCGGACCGCAGACCGGGATCGCGCGCGTCATCCTGGATGGAAACGTCGTTGCGGACTCCCTCGACACATATGCTCCAAAGGACGCATCCCAGAATACCGTCTTCACGTTATCAGGTCTGGCTGCCGTGAGCCATACCCTGACGATCGAAGTGACGGGGCAGAAGAATCCGGCCTCGGCCGACGTCGCCATCGTGGTGGATGCATTCGACGTCACCCCGTGAGGATCGCGCGGGCGAACGGGTGGAGACAAATTTTCCGCCAGGCGCCGGCCTTCATGACGGGTAGCACCGCCCGACTGCTTGGTTCTATCGGGGCATGCTTTGCTGGGCTAGGCGGCTTACTTGAGGCCTTAGCTCCTGTAATAAGGCGCGATCAATCTGCTGCACAGGTCCTCTCCGCGAAAGGAACTAGCTTGCGCGGATAGGGTGACCGGATTTTCTCCCGCATCAGGAAGAAGCATGAAACTTTTTAGGCAACCTGAAACTGAAAACAAGGAGGTTATTACTATGCGCCACAGAAATTCGTCCCGTTTGGGTTCGACCGCAGCCGTCGTCGCAGTCTTGGGCGGGCTGTGGGTATGGCCTGCAGTGAGCGGGGGCACGCTCTTCGGTACGACCGCGGTGCTGGCCAGCACCGGAACGCTCGTTGCGGGGACCAGCGACGTTCTCCAGGCATCGGATACGACAGGAGGCATCGCTTCCGCGCTCACAGGGGAGGTTCTCCACGCAGTGACGATCGGTTATCCGGATCAAATTGACTCCGAAGCCTCGCTCGCCGCGTTCGCCCTGAACCTCGCCGGAACCAGCATCGGGGCCGACTTCGTGATGTCCCGGGCCACTGCAACAGCGAGCAGCGCCCTTGGCGCCTCGAATATCGACGGCCTCTCGGTCAACGGCGCGCCGATTGCGGTGAGCGGAGCTCCGAACCAGACGATCGGTATCCCGGGAGGCCTGCTGGTGCTCAACGAGCAGCAGTCCTTGCCGGACGGCACCCTCGTGGTGAATGCGCTTCACGCGATCGTCTCCGGCGTCGCGGACGTGGCGGTCGCATCCGCGATGGCCGGTCTCAGCGGCGGGAGCGCGAAAGCGGTCCAGGCGAGCTACTGAGGGCCGAGACATTAACTGGGTAATGATCGACTCATCTCAATGCGAATGGAGGAATAACAATGCGTAGAATTTGGACACGTTATGTGTTTGGAGTCGCGGCGCTCGCGCTGGCGCTCGCCAGCGGCTCCGCGAATGCTTGGGTGTGCGACTTCCTGACCGGCGGCGGCTTCATCATCCGCGACACCGGCGCCAAGGCGAACTTCGGCGTCGGGGGCGGCTGCAAGGACGGCTCGCCGACCTGGGGGCATCTGGAGTACATCGACCACGGCATCGGGCTGAACGTCCACTGGACCAGCATCACGGCCTACATGGAGGTGGACTCGAGTACCGGCCCCAACGGCCAACCGACCGGTGCCCGTTTCATTTGCGGCACGGCGAGGACGAACTTTTTCGGGGACGTCGATTGGGTCGTGTTCGCCAGAGACCGAGGCGAACCGGGCGTCGACGATGAGTTCATCATCCGGCTGAGGCAATCCGGCGTCATCGTCTATACGACCGAAGGCGATTCGGATCACACATTGGGCGGCTCGGGCCCCGGGGGCGGAAACATCCAGCTCCACAAGCCCAACCCCTCGACCACAGGATCCTTCGGAGGTTCTTGCCCCGCCTTGTTTGGAGGGACTTAGTCGGTTTGCACGGAGGTCCCGATAGGCGGGCCTCGAGTGTTTGGGCCACAACTGCTCTCCGGGCGTTCGTCGAGCGCCCGGGGAGCAGCCCCCCATCGGGCATAGTTCAATCGGCCTGTTGCCGAGATCACGGGCCTCAATATTCGGCGATCACAATACTCGCTTGATTTGCTGGAATCTGAAGGGGGTCATCCATGACCATGATTAAGATTGCGAAGCGTTCCTATGCGGCAGCTCTGATATCGACATTCGGCCTGGCTTCGATTTCGCCTCAGGCTCTGGCGCGCGTTGAGGAAACCGATCCCTCCGTCAGCTACACCGTCGGGTGGACGCAGGGCGACACCAGCGGAAGCTGGAGCGGCGGAACCGCCGCAGTCTCGACGGCGCCGGGCGCGCAGGCCGCGTTCGCTTTTACCGGGTCCTCGGTAAGCTGGATCGGCGGCCGCACGCCTCAGACCGGGATCGCACGAGTATTCCTGGATGGAGTTTTCGCAGCCGAGGTCGACACATATTCAAAGACCGAGGAAGTCCGGGTACCGATGTTCGAGGCAACCGGTTTGGCCGACGCGAGCCATATGTTGACGATCGAAGTGACGGGGCGACAAAACGCCTCCGCGAGCTCTGACCTCATCATCGTGGATGCGTTCGATGTGCCCGCCGTGACGATCTCGCGTCTGCAGGAAACGGATCCGTCGGTCACCTTTACCGCCGATTGGGTTCAGGACAATCCGGTCGTCACCCTGATTCCGAGTATTACCCACGGCATCACTCAGGGTAATTCGCTTAGATCGTGGAGCGCCGGGGCCGCTCGCTTGTCGACGACACCGGGCGCGACAGCGAACTTCAGCTTTACCGGGACGGCGATCGACTGGATCGGTGCTCGCGGAACCCAGAGCGGAATCGCTCGCGTATCGCTGGACGGCGTATTCGTGACCGAGGTCGATCTGTATTCGCCCACGGAACAGATCCAGGCGGCCGTATTCACGGCAACGGGCCTCGCCGACACGAGCCATACGTTGACGATCGAAGGAACCGGCCGGCAAAACGCGGCCTCGCAGAATGCCTTGATCGTAGTGGATGCGTTCGACGTGACAACGTCGGGAATACGCCACCAGGATACCGATCCGGCCATCGCCTACGGCCCGAATTGGATTCAGGGCAATCGGGACAAGGCGTACAGTGAAGGGGCCAGCGCGGAAACCAATACGTTCGGTGCACAAGCGACGATCACCTTCACGGGGACGGGGATCAGTTGGATCGGCGCCCGCGGACCTCAGTGCGGGATCGCCCGCGTCTTCCTGGATGGGGCCTTCGTTCAGGACTTCGACACGTACTTCCAGACGGAAGGACCTCAGCACACCGATTTCGTGGTGGGAGGCCTGCCCGCCGGAACCCATGCGTTGACGATCCAAGTGATAGGCAAAAACCCGATTTCAACCGGTGCCTGGATCCTGATAGATGCCTTCGATGTTACGCCATGACTCAAGCCGGGCGCAGGGACGGGCAGGCCGCGCAGGATGGCTGGCGTGCTGAAGCTGCAGCGGCCTTCGCGTGGGAATCTACAGAGCTCGCCCCTCGCCTTCGACAACCATGCGGCTTCGAAGCCCCGGCCGCGCTCGCTGAATCCTAGTTCATTCGTTCCTCCGCAACCCCGCCTTCTCGTAGTCGGTCCGCTGACGCCGCCGCCGCTCGGAGGCGTGCAACACATCATAAACATGCAACTCCGCTCGGGCCTCGCGCGCGAGTTCGAGCCGCACGTGGTGGACACCTCGAAGCGCCAGTTGCACTTGGTAAACGAAAACCCCACCTGGAAAACGCCACTTTACTTCGCGCGTGATTTCTCGCGACTAGTTCGGACGCTCGTTCGAGTGCGGCCGGACGCAGCATTGATCCACGCCTCGTCGAGCCTGTCGTTTCTGCGCGACTGGGTGTTCATGGTGACTGCCCGCCTCGCGGGCGCCAAGGTCATCTGCCATTACCATGGCACCCTGCACACACGCTTCCCCTCGTGCGAGACGCGGATCGGCCGCGCCATCGGGCGACTCTTGATGTCGGCGGCTCAACGCGTGATCGTGCTAGGCCCCACCTATCAGAGGGAGATGGGCAAAGCGTGGAAGCGCGACGATCTCGTCTGGGCGCCCAACATGGCCGACATCGCGCTCTTTCGGAACATGTCCGCCGACACGCCCGCACCGTGGCTTGCGCGCGGCGACCGGGCTGTTTTGTTCGTCGGGCGGCTGTCTGCGCCCAAGGGCATCTACGATTTGTTCGACGCCATTCCCCGCGTGATCGAGCGCCACCCCGAGGTACGCTTCGTCCTGGTGGGGGTCGCCGAAAGCGACGCGATGGAGCCCATGATTCGCGCAGAAGCCGAGCGTCGCGGCATCACACCGCGCATCACGTTCCTAGGCCGCCTCGAAGGCCGCGACAAGGCCGTCGCGTTCGTGACGTCGCAGATGATCTTGGTGCCCTCGTGGACCGAAGCGTTTCCGCTCGTGATCCCGGAGGCGATGGCCGCAGGACTTCCCGTCATTGCCACTGCCGTAGGCGCCATCCCCGATTTCGTGAAGGACGGGGAGGATGGCTTCTTGGTCGCACCGAAGGCCTCACGGGAGCTCGCCGATCGCATCTGCCGGCTGTTGGACGATGAGGACTTGCGCCGTCGGATCAGTGAACGAGTGCGAGCGCGCGCGCCGCGGGAGTTTGCAATCGAGGTCGGGTGCGGAAAGGTAACCGAGGTGATAAAGGACGCGCTGGGGAGTTCAGCAACCGCAATGCCCAACGCTGATCTTCGCGGCTAACGCTGAACTACTCACCACCCGCAATTTTCGGGTGGTACTAAAAGCAGGTATACCGGCCGCGGCTCGCGGCCGATTTCCGAAAACTCGTTGGCAATCTGGTTAAGGATGCCAGTGGTGCTACACATTCATTGCGGCGAGTTTCAGCTGTCTTTGGGGGGTAATCGTCGATGTTTGGAATGTGCAGTACACTGGGACGGTGTTTGCCCAACAGAAACCAATGCATTTTTTATGGGGACGAGTATCGGCGATCAGTTGCGCGAGACGTCGCTCAAAGAGTCTGCCGACTACCTTCAGCTCGCTGAACCGGCCTTTGCCACCTTGTCACTCTGCTCGCTAGGATTCGATGAAGATCTGGCTGGAAATCTCAAATTCCCCGCATATCAATCTGTTCTCTGGGATGATCAATGATCTCGGGCGCGTTCACGAGGTTGTTGTCACCGCACGGCCCCTCGCCAATACCATTGACCTCCTCAAGCTTCATGGGATTGCACACACGGTAGTTGGCAAGCACTATGGTGCCGGAGGTTTCGCAAAATTCTATGGATACCCCGTCAGAGTGGGTCAATTGTGGCGCTTCCTGAAGGACAAGAAGATAGACGTGGCTATTTCACAGAGTTCCTTTCATTCGCCCGTGGTAGCGCGGCTTCTCGGGGTACGCTCGATCTATATGAACGATAATGAATATGCGCTCGGGAACATTCCGTCTTTTCTGGCGGCATCGACGATCATGGTTCCGGAGTTCCTGTCGACGGAGCACATGCGAAAGCAGTACGCCTCCCCCCGCAAGCTTGTCCGCTACCCCGGGGTAAAGGAGGGCATCTATCTTCACCTCTTAGACCGGACCTTGGCTCAATCGCAGGACGTGCAACGTGGCAAGCGTCGCCGGTCCGTTTACGTTCGCCCGGAACCATGGACTGCCCAGTACTATAGGGGACGCATCAACTTTCTCGACGATTTGCTGCTCGGTTTGAAGAACGAAGTCAACGTGACATTGCTGCCCCGCGATAGGGAACAGGCGAAATACTACGTTCAGCGTCGCTTCGGGGGCATTCGTGTGGTGGCTACGGCGCTCGACATCGCGGAAATCGCGCCGGATTGCGACTTGTTTATCGGCGCGGGTGGAACGATGACGCGCGAGATGGCGGTACTTGGAATTCCGACTATTTCGGTCTATCAGGACGAGTTGCTCGACGTGGATCGCTATCTGTTGGCTCAGAACGCCTTTCTCCACCGGCGCGATTTAACGGCAATCGAGGCTCTCCGGTATCTTGAGCAATCCGCGCGGCGCCCTCCCAACCGCGACCTTCTGCAAAAGGGTCGCCGGGCCTACGACATGATCAAGTCTGCCATCGTGAATGGTTAGCCGCGCAGTCTCTACGCCATTTCCCAGCTAGAGAAAACCTCATGATTCGCGTTGCGCTGATCGGGCTGGGCAAGATGGGTATCTCCCATCACGCCATCATTAATACCCACCCGGACGCCGAGCTTGTGGCGGTTTGTGATACCACGGCTTACGTGCTGGATGTATTGAACAAATACACGGGCGTTAGGTGCTACACCGATTACCTCGCGCTGTTGGATGAGGAAAAGCCCGATGCCGTATTCATCGCCACTCCCTCACGCTTCCACGGGAAGATGGTGAAGGCAGCTCTAGACCGCAATATGCATGTCTTTTGTGAAAAGCCTTTTAGCCTGGATCCGGCTGAAGGAAAAGCATTGGCCAACATCGCGGAACAAAAACGCCTGGTGACTCAAGTAGGCTATCACTATCGATTCGTCGCCTCTTTCCAGGAAATGAAGCGCTTGCTCGTGGCGGGCGTGCTCGGACGAATTCACCACATTAGATCCGAGGTTTATGGTTCAGTGGTGCTGCGCCCCCAAAGCTCGACGTGGAGAACTCGCAAGGAGGAAGGTGGCGGATGTTTATACGATTATGCCAGTCATGCGGTTGACTTGGTGAATTACCTCGTTGGAGCCCCTGACGCTGTGGGCGGTACGGTACTGAATAAACTCTTCTCCAGCGACGTGGAAGACGAAGTGTATTCCACCTTCCATTACAACAACGGAATGACAGCGCAGGTCGCTGCCAACTGGAGCGACGACTCGTATCGAAAGATTACGGCGAAGGTAACGGTCTGGGGAACAAAGGGCCGTATCACCGGTGATCGCCATGAGTTGCAAATTTATCTCAGTGATAGCGGAGATTCGTTACACGGGCTCAACAAGGGGTGGACCGTACGCTATTCAACCGAGTTAACCAAAGAGGTGTGGTTCTATCTTCGCGGGGAGGAGTACTCGGCGCAAATTAATCATTTCCTACAGTGCGTCAAGGAAGGCTACGGAGAAAACATAAGCCCTTTTGCCTCGGCTGTGCGGACGGATGACGTTCTGGCCATGATGCGCCAGGACTCCATGTCGACTCGCGTGGGTGGCAGCGCTCCCGATACGGGGAAGCTTGCCTTAGGAGCGACGGCGGGTCTGCTGAGGCGCATTTTTTCCCGTAGATAGCTTGCGGTCTGATGCAAACGAACTCGGATTAGTACATGGAAAGAATCCTGTTTGGGGACAACCAGTTCTTCGGCGTAAACCATATGTCCGAGGAAAAGGCCCGCGCCCAGTCAATGAAGTTTCAGGACGTCGAAGCGATCATTCACGTACTTGACGCGGCGTATGACGAGAGGATCAGGGTATTCATGTGTACTACCCATGAGCGCATCAGCGACATATGCGATCACGTACGCAATAATCGAGGGCGTTACGAGAACTTTCAATTTTACCCGTGCATGCCGTACGCCTATAAGTATGCAAACGCAGTCACGGACTACGGCATGATCGGGGCTTTGAGGCGGTTTCTTCCAGAGGGTGACGCCATCGGCGCCATCCTCAAGGGCGGCGTGTCAGTGGCGAAGAAAGATCTGCAAGGTCTTGCCGAGCTGCTGATCGATGCTGAAATGAAGATGTTCGATGGTCTTCAGACTCCCATCATATTTCTGCAAAATGTAGTTACGGATCTGCTCCTCGGTCTCGGGTTCCACGAGGCCTTCCGCATTTTTGCGGGACATGTCAAAAATCGCTACAACGCCGAGCCCGGGTTCATCACCATGAATCTGCCAAGGCTGCTTGATGTGCTTGACGCCCTTGCGATTGAGAATCCGATCGTTTGCGCGAACATCAACAAGATCGGTTTCCGCATGTGCGGCGGAGTCGCGGCATACGAGAAAGTGATCGCGACGCGCCGGTTTCGCCCAGTAGCCATGTCGGTCTTTGCTTCTGGAGCGATTCCGCCGAAAGAGGCGCTGGAGTACGTTTGTAAGCAGACCAACATCCGGTCAATCGTATTCGGCGCATCCGGCCGAGGCAACATCCGCCAAACCAAGCAGCTTATCGATCAGCTCACACTACCATCCTGACGTCAATGTCGAGGCCTTCAAATCAGGAACGACGTGGCCAAAAAACAGAACATGGCCCGGAGGGTTGATTCTGATCGGACGAGCTGAGCCGTCGGCGCCGATAATCGTGAGGTGCGAGCTGTGCGCGCGGCTGCACTGAAGCACGACGACTTTAAATTGCTGCCGACGCCGCCGAGGCGGGCAGAACATCGTCATCCCGCGGAGACGAAGATACCCTGATAGGCGTCTGCTCCGGCGGCGCGTAGTCCTCCCAGCTCTTGATCTGCAATTCGGCCACACGCTTTTTCGACAGCGCTTCGACAAACCGCTGCGCCAATTGAATGTTCGTGATGAGCGGAATGCCGAAATCCGCCGCCTTGCGGCGAATCAGGTAGTCGTTCGTAAGCTCCTCCTCCTGGGTGTTTTTCGGGATATTGATAACAAGGTCGATCCTTCTCTGGGCAAGGTACTCGAGCGCGTTCGGCGCCATCGAATCCGAGGGCCAGTGGAGCAGTGAAGTTTCGATGCCGTTCGCCCGCAGAAAAGCCGCCGTGCCTTCGGTGGCGAACAGCGTCACTCCCATGTCCAGCAGAGTTCGCGCGCTTTCCAGAAACACGGCCTTGTCCGCGATCGGACCGGTCGAAAGAAGGGCGTTGCGAACTGGCATTCGGAACCCGACCGAAAGGAGCGCCTTCAGGAACGCCTCCTCGAAGTCGTCGCCGAGACAGCCCACTTCACCGGTGGATGCCATCTCGACGCCCAGCACGGGGTCGGCGCCCTCGAGGCGCATGAAGGAAAACTGGGGTGCTTTTACGCCGACGTACTCGACATCCATCACAGACCCGTTGTACGTGGGGACTGGACGACCCATCATCACCCGTGTGGCGATCTCGATGAAATTCACCCGCAGCACCTTCGAGACGAAGGGAAGGCTCCTCGAGGCGCGCAGATTGCATTCGATGACCTTGACTTCGTTGCCCTTCGCGAGGAACTGAATGTTGAATGGACCGTGTATCCGGAGCGCAGCCGCGATCCGGGATGAAATCCGCCGGATCCGCCGCATGGTCTCGAGATATATCCGCTGCGGCGGCAGAACGAGCGTGGCGTCCCCCGAGTGGACGCCCGCATTCTCGACGTGTTCCGAGACGGCGGAAATAACGAGATTGCCGTGGCACGCAACGGCGTCCATCTCCAACTCCCTCGCGTTTTCGAGGAATTTGCTGACGACCACCGGGTACCGGGGCGACACTGTCGTCGCGCGTCCGAGAAACCTGTTCAGCTCGGCATCGTTGGACGCCACGCCCATGGCGGCGCCGCTCAACACGTAGGAGGGTCTGACCAGCACCGGATAACCGACGGTACGTGCAAACTTCAATGCGTCGTCGGCTGCGACAAGTTCCTTCCACGCCGGTTGTTCGACTCCAATCTGATCGAGCAGGCACGAGAACTTGTGCCGGTTCTCCGCCGTGTCGATGCCGGCTGCCGGCGTGCCAAGGATGCGGACTCCGGCCTCAGAGAGCTGCTCGGCAAGGTTGTTCGGAATCTGGCCGCCAACCGACAAGATCACGCCGAGCGGCCGTTCGCGGCGATAGATCTCCAGCACCGTCTCAAGGGTGATTTCGTCGAAATACAGGCGGTCGCATTCGTTGTAATCGGTGCTTACGGTCTCCGGGTTGTGGTTGATCAGGATGGTCTTGTTGCCCATCTGGCGGAGCGCCTGCGCGGCGGTCACGCAGCACCAATCGAATTCCACCGAGCTGCCGATCCGGTAGGCACCCGAGCCCAGCACGAGCACGGCGTTCTCGGGATCGCCCCTCCTGACGTCGTCTTCACGGCCGTTGTAGGTCAGGTAGAGATAATTCGTCTGCGCCGGGTATTCCCCCGCCAGTGTGTCGATCTGCTTGACGCAGGGTACGATACCGAGGGCTTCGCGTTCGGCCCGTGCGGCCGCCTCGGACGTTCCGCGCAGACTGCCGATCTGGCGATCGGAGAAACCGGCCTGCTTTGCTTCGGTGAGCAGCTCCGCCGGGCAGACGGCGGTGCGCGTGCCCCGCAGGCGCCGCTCAATCTCGACGAGGTGCTGGATCTTCTCCAGGAACCAGAGGTCGATGCGGGTCAGGCGACAAATATCCTCGACCGTGTATCCCCGCCGGAATGCTTCGGCGACCACGTATATCCTGTCCGGCGTCGGGTCTCGAAGAACCCGGTCGAGGTTTTCATCCTTGAGCCTCTCGCCCCAGTCGGTGTCGGACGCGCCCCCGGCCTCGAGCATGCGCAGCGCCTTTTGGAGCGCTTCTTCGAAATTGCGGCCGATCGCCATCACCTCTCCCACCGACTTCATGGACGATCCGATGCTGAGCGACGCTCCGCGGAATTTCTGCAGATCCCAGCGCGGCGCCTTTACCACGACGTAATCGAGCGCCGGCTCAAAGCACGCCATCGTGGCGCCCGTGACGGCGTTGGACAGCTCGGTCAGGCTGTAGCCGAGCCCTAGCTTCGCGGCCACGAACGCGAGGGGATAGCCCGTCGCCTTGGACGCGAGAGCGGAGCTCCGGGACAGCCTGGCATTGACTTCGATCACCCGATGGGCGCCGGAGCGCGGGTCCAAGGCGAACTGGATGTTGCATTCGCCGACTACACCAAGATGGCGTACGACGCGGATCGAAATGCCTCGCAGAGCGTGATACTCGCGATTGCTCAGCGTCTGGCTGGGCGCGACAACGATGCTCTCGCCCGTATGGATACCCATCGGGTCGAGGTTCTCCATGTTGCAGACCGTGATGCAATTGTCGAACCGGTCTCTGACGACCTCGTATTCGATTTCCTTCCAGCCGACCAGATATTCTTCGATCAATACCTGCGGACTGTGAGCGAGCGCCTTCGTGACTCTGTCCAAGAGTTGCCTCTCATCCGCGCAAAGGCCGGAACTGAGGCCGCCCAGCGCGTAAGCCGCCCGGACCATGACGGGATATCCGATCTCGCGCGCGAGTGCGACGGCCTGGTCCATCGAATCCGTGGCGGCGCTTCGGGGGCATGCGACGCCTATCTCGGCCAATCGGGCGACAAATCGTGCGCGGTCCTCGGTTTCCTCGATCGTCTTGACCGGCGTTCCCAGCACGCCGACCTCATAGTGCTGCAGAACGTTTCGGCGAGCGAGTTCCAGGCCGCAATTGAGCGCGGTCTGGCCCCCGAAGCCCAGCATGACCGCGTCCGGGCGTTCGCGTGCAATCACCTGCTCGACGAATTCCTTCGTAACGGGCAGAAAGTAGATCCGGTCGGCGAGCCGCGCCGAGGTCTGGATCGTCGCAATGTTGGGATTGACCAGCACCGTAGCGATCCCTTCTTCCTTCAGCGCCTTGATGGCTTGGCTGCCTGAATAGTCGAATTCCCCCGCCTCGCCGATCTTGAGCGCGCCGCTTCCGAGGAGAAGGACCTTGGCGGGCATTGCGCTGCTCATTGGATCCTGCTCAGGAAGAGGTCGAAAAGATGCTCGGAATCCACCGGCCCGGGGGCCCCCTCCGGATGGAACTGTACGCCCAGGAATGGTTGTGTCCGGTGTCGTATTCCTTCGTTCGAGCCATCGTTGGCATTCGTGAACCATGGCTCCCATCCCTCTGGCAACGACGCAGGGTCGACAGCGAAGCCGTGGTTCTGCGACGTGATTAAGCAGCGCCGGGTTCCTTCTTCGAGACAAGGCTGGTTATGGCTGCGATGTCCGAATTTCAGCTTGTAGGTCTTCGCGCCCGCCGCGAGCGCCAGCAACTGGTGTCCGAGACAGATCCCCATGATCGGGCGGTTCAGCCGCAAGGCTCTCTCGATATTCCGGACGGTCGTGTCACAGAGCTTGGGATCTCCCGGTCCGTTCGACACTACCACCGCGTCGAAATCCTCGGCAAGGAAGTCGTAGTCCCAGGGCACTCGAACGACGGTCAAACCCCGGGCGCTGAGGTTTTCAAGGATGCTCGATTTGCATCCGCAGTCGACCAGGACGACCGTCCGCTCGCCGCCCGGATAGACCACGCGTTCTCCAATGCTGACGGCCGCAACCAGGTTGAGGCGGTCCGGATCGCTGAAGGGCATATCGTCGTTTCCGACCAGGATCTTGCCGAGCATGCTTCCCTGCTGTCGGAGCCGCTTGGTGAGCGCTCGCGTGTCGACTCCCGCCAAGCAGGGGATGCCTTCGTCCTGCAGCCATTGCGACAAGCTGCCGCAGGCCGTCCGATGACTGTAGCCCGATGCCAGCTCGGAAACGATGAGCCCGGCGGCCTGAATTTTTTCGGACTCGAACGGCGTACCTGCGGACTTCGAATCGCGCCCGGGCACTCCGTAGTTGCCGATCAGGGGGTAAGTAAGAACCAGGATCTGGCCGCTGTACGAGGGGTCCGTCAGCGCCTCGGGGTACCCCACCATGCCGGTGTTGAAGACGACTTCTCCTGCAACGGATTTCGGGAATCCGAACAGCCGACCGGCGATCGTCGTCCCGTCTTCGAGCACGAGCTGTGCAACAGGCGGCCGCCGTTCCATGTTCACCTCGGAATCCGTACGCCGATAATAGAGGGGCATCTCGTCGATCCAATGCCGCGCCGTTCTCAATCCCCGTGATCTGAATGGACTACGCGTCGGCTTCGGGGCGAAGCACGGACGTTCAATAAGGTTTCACTATGCTTGCGGGGTGATTTTCGAGCGGCGCATTCACCTCTTAGACGGACTGACGCGCCCATTGATCTTGTCTGACCTGGAGTTGCCGGAATGAGAAACGAAGCCCCCTCGAACCGCTCCTTCGGCTGGACGTTCACGGCGTTTTTCACCCTCGTAGGCGCCTACTCCCTGTGGCGCGGGGGTATGGCCTACCCATGGTGCTTCGCGCTCGCCGCCGTGACCGCCGTGGTGACGATCGCCCGGCCGGCGTGGCTGGGGCCGCTGAACCGGCTCTGGATGAAATTCGGCGAACTGCTGCACTGCATCGTCAGCCCGGTCGTTCTAGGCGTCATCTTCTACGGCGTATTCACACCGATAGGCTTCGTGATGCGCTTCGCCGGGCGCGACACGATGAAGCGGAGATTCGAGCCGACGGCACCGACGTACTGGATCGGACGCAATCCGCCCGGACCGGCTGCCGAGAGTTTTCGGGATCAATTCTGAGGAGGCATCGCATGTCGTTTATCGGAGAACTCTGGAGATTTCTGAGGGTGCGCAAGAAGTTCTGGTTGCTGCCCATCATCCTGATCAACCTGGTGCTGGGTGGCATACTGGTCTTGGCGCAGGGCTCGGCGGTGGCGCCATTCATCTACACGCTGTTCTGATGTCGATATGCGCATTCTCGGCATCTCCGCTTATTACCACGACAGCGCGGCCGCGCTGGTGGATGACGGGAAGGTCATCGCTGCTGCCCAGGAGGAACGCTTCACCCGCAAGAAGCACGATTCGGGATTCCCTCATCAAGCGATCCGCTCGTGCCTGGAAACCACCGGCACCCGCCCGGACGAGCTGGACATGGTGGCGTTCTACGACAAACCATTCCTGAAATTCGAGCGTTTGCTGGAGACCTACCTCGCCTTTGCGCCGCGCGGTTTCCGATCGTTCCGACAAGCCCTGCCGCTGTGGCTGAAGGAGAAGCTGTTCCAGAGGCGGCTGCTGGTGAGCGAGCTCGAGCAGCTCGATCACGATGTGGACTGGGACCGGCGCCTGCTTTTTTCCGAGCATCATCTGAGCCATGCCGCGAGCGCCTTTTTTCCGTCGCCATTTCCACGTGCGGCGGTGCTCACGATGGACGGCGTCGGAGAATGGACCACTACTTCGCTTGCCATGGGGAACGGGCACGACCTGAAAGTGATACGTGAAATCCATTTTCCGCACTCCCTGGGACTGCTGTACTCGGCGTTCACCTATTACACCGGCTTCAAGGTCAATTCGGGCGAATACAAGGTGATGGGGCTTGCCCCGTACGGAGAGCCCAGGTACGCGAACCTCATCCGGGAACGACTGATAGACGTCAAGGAGGACGGCAGCTTCCGTCTGAACCTGGAGTACTTCGAGTACTGCACCGGGCTGACCATGACGAACGGGCATTTCGAGCGGCTGTTCGGGAGCCCCCCGCGAAAACCCGAGGCTCCGCTCACCCAGAGGGAGATGGATCTTGCGGCGTCGATCCAGGTGGTGACCGAGGAGGTGGTCCTGAAGCTCGCCCGTGGCGTGGCGCGGGAAACAGGCGAGAAGAATTTGTGTCTTGCCGGCGGCGTCGCTTTGAATTGTGTGGCCAACGGCAAGCTATTGCGTGAGCACTACTTCGACCGCCTGTGGTTGCAACCCGCGGCGGGTGACGCCGGGGGGGCCTTGGGCGCGGCGCTCGTCGCCTACCACCTGTTCCAGAAGCAGGGACGGCACCTCAACGGCGCTCTCGATGGCATGCATGGGGGGTATCTCGGACCCGAATATGAACAGGCCGACATCGAGCGGCGGCTCAGGGAGGCAGGAGCAGTGTTCGAGTCCATGGACGATGCCGCGTTGGTCGAGGCCTGCGCGCGCTCGCTGGAGGAGGGCAAGGCACTCGGCTGGTTCCAGGGAAGGATGGAATTCGGCCCGCGCGCACTCGGCGCCCGCTCGATCCTCGGTGATGCGCGCTCACCCGCGATGCAAAAGATGCTCAACCTCAAGGTCAAGTATCGGGAATCCTTCCGTCCGTTCGCCCCCTCGGTGCTGAGCGAAGACGCGGCCGAGTGGTTCGACCTTGAAGCCGAGAGTCCTTACATGCTGCTGGTCGCGGACGTGGCAAGGACCCACCGCATCGCGATGACCGAAGAGGAGAACAGCCTGTTCGGGATCGACAAATTGAATATTCCGCGCTCCTCGATCCCCGCGGTAACGCACGTCGACTATTCCGCGCGCGTGCAAACGGTGCACAAGGAGACGAATCCGCGCTACCACGCGCTCATCGCCAGGTTCAAGGACAGAACCGGCTGTCCGGTGATCGTCAACACCAGCTTCAACGTGCGCGGGGAGCCGATCGTGTGCACCCCAGAGGATGCGTTCCGCTGCTTCATGGGCACCGAGATCGAAACCCTCTCCGTGGGCAACTGCTTTCTCAGAAAGGACCAGCAGAATCCGGCGCTCAGGCAGAATTACGAGAGCAGGTTCGAGCTCGATTGACGAAGCGAATCCTGATCCCAGCCGGCCTAACCGCAGGCGGCGGTGGTCGCCGCTACGCGAACTCACCCGGTTCTTCGCGACAGCGAGAAACTGTGCCCACGGACGTCGTGACAACGCCCGCGGAGGTACGCGGCCGTCCGAGCGATTTCGCGCGATGGCTCGTAGCCGGGTCGATGCTTGCCTACGGCATCATTACCTTCGGTCGCGACGCGCCCACGTGGGCGATCGCCTCGCTGGTGCTCTTTGCCGTACCGCTCGCGCTGCAATGGACACGCTGGGTACTGGTTCGCACCTATGCTCTCTGGTTCGCGGCGTTCTTGGTGCTTCAGGCGCTCCTCACCCCTTGGCTGCGCGGGGATTTCATCACGCTGCCGCCGCTGATGAACACCACGATCGACGTGCGGGCAGCCAACCTGCCGGGCATGCCACCCGGTCTTCGCCACATCACCACCGATGAAAAAGGCTTCCGTTTGAATCCGCGCGTCGACTACCGGGCGAAGCGTGGATTGCGCATCTACGCGATCGGCGGTTCCACGACGGAGGACATCGTTCTTGATGATGAGTCGACCTGGACTCATCTGGTGCAGGAAGGTATCGCAAAGCAAGGAAAATCAGTCGCAGTAATCAATACCGGTGTGTCGGGGCTGCGCGCCGCAAATCATCTCGCCACACTCAAGGTCGTTGCACGGCTCGAGCCCGACCTGGTTATCCTCCTCATCGGGGCAAACGATTGGGCCAAGCACATCAAGGATCGGTTTGAACGCAATTCCTGGAAGCCCGTGTCGCTGCGTGATAGCGCGCTGGGCATGATGCTGGACGGTACGGTGATTTCGCCGCTGCGGCGAAGGATCACCGGGAGAACGTGGTCGGATCAGACCCACGTCATTGACGGGCTCGAGGGGTTGACCCGGAGCGGGCAGCTGTCCCTCCGTCGGCCCGTGACGCACAAATTTCGCCCAACAGAGGTGGCAGCCGAGTATGCGGCGACGCTGCGCGAGATTTCGAGCCTGTGCAAGGAAAACCGCCTGACTTGTCTCTTCATGACTCAGCCCCACGCGTACAGCGAGGCGACTCCCGCCGACTTTCGGTCACGCTTCTGGATGACGCCGCCATGGGCGACTTATACGCTCGACTTCGAGTCCATGGCCGACATCGCGTCGCTTTACAATGAATTCCTCAAGTCTTTCGCTGCGCAGGAAGGGCACCCTCTATGCGACCTAGCACCAGGGATGGAGCCCTCACCCAAGTTCTTCTATGACGATCTGCACTTCACGGACGAGGGAGCGCGTCGCGTCGCCGACTTGGTTTTGCCGTGCGCGCTCAAGGCTCTGGAGGGGAGACGGTGAGTCCTCACGCCATCAAGGTCATCGTCCCGACCAAGCGTTCGGAGTTCGGGATAGACAAATTGAATATTTCGCGCTCCTCAATCCCGGTGGTAACTCACGTCGACTACTCTGCGCGCGTGCAAACCGTGCACAAGGAGACGAATCCGCGCCACCACGCGCTCATCGCCAGGTTCAAGGAGCGTACTGGCTGTCCGGTGATCGTCAACACCAGCTTCAACGTGCGCGGGGAGCCGATCGTGTGCACCCCCGAGGACGCGTTCCGCTGTTTCATGGGCACCGAGATCGAGACGCTCGCGGTCGGAAACCGCCTGCTTCGCAAGGAACGCCAGGACAGTTCTCTCGGGCAGGACTACAGGGAGCGCTTCGAGTTCGACTGATTCGACCGGGGAGGGTCATTGACGAATGGGCACATCGGGCAGAAGCTGTGCCGGCACGGCGTGGGTGTTTGCGCGGAACGCAATTCTGATCGGCTTCCTTACGGTGCTGTTGATGGAACTGGCCCTGAGGACCCTGGGTTTCTCTCGAGCGGTGCTCTATGAACCTGATTCACTGGTCGGCTGGTCGGGGCGCCCGGGAGCGCAGGGCGTCTACCTCGACGAGGGGAGCGCGGAAGTTCAAATTTCCTCCGCTGGAGTGAGAGATCGCGAGCATAGCATCGTCAAACCCGCGAACGTCTGGCGCGTCGCCGTGCTTGGAGACTCATTTACCGATGCGCTGCAGGTAGCCGAGGATAAACGTTTTACGTCCGTGATCGAACGTCTGCTGGCCCGGTGCGATGCGGGCGATGGGCGCCGCGTGGAAGTGCTCAATTTCGGAGTATCCGGATTTGGCACCGCCCAGGAGTATTTGCTCCTGCGAGACCGCGTGCTTCGTTACGCGCCCGATGTCGTCGTCCTGGCGTTCCTTCCGGGTAACGATATTACGGACAACGTGCGTGCTCTCGACCCAAGCCTGGCGTCCCGCCCGTACGTGACGCTGAACGGCAGCGGTCAGATAGTGTGGGACCGTTCGTTTGAGGGCACCCGATCTTTCCGGATCAAGTCGAGCACCATCTATCGTGCGTTATTGAGCGCCTCGGATTTTTCCAGGGTCGTTCAGGCTGCGTTCTTCGTCCGCGATATGTGGCGCTACAAGCGTCTCGTTGCAGCGGATCGGGAGGAGAAGCAGGGGCAACTAGCGAAGTCGGGCGAGCCAGGGCTGTCGGCTGGAGTCTACGCTCCGCCGCGCACGCGGGAGTGGCAGCAAGCATGGAACATCGCCGAGAGACTGATCGAGGAGATGAGGAGCTTGACGGCACGAAGCGCGACGCGGTTCCTGCTGGTCACGCTATCGAGCGGAATTCAAGTAGATCCGGACGTGAAACGTTCCTCCGAGGCGGCTGAAAGGCACGGCGTGGCGGACCTTTTTTACGCAGACGACAGATTACATGTGTTTGCCACTCAGAGAGGTATTGAAGTTTTGAGTCTGGCGCGCCCCTTGGCGGAGTACGCGCGGCGGAACAAGGTGTTTTTGCATGGATTTCCCGACAAAACGCGAAGGTTGGGCATGAACATGAATGTATTGGGGTCCGGCCACTGGAACGAGCGGGGACATCAAGCAGCGGGCGAGATGATTGCCCGATATTTATGTCGGCGGCCGCACCTGATCGCGGGCGATTCGGATGCCACGGCCTTGGCTGTCCGGTGATCGTCAACACCCGCTTCAACGTGCGTGGGGAGCCGATCGTGTGCACCCCGGAGGACGCGTTCCGCTGCTTCATGGGCACCGAGATCGAAACCCTCGCCATGGGCAACTGCTTTCTCAGTAGGGGCAAGCAGAACCCGGCGCTCAGGCAGAACTACGAGAGCAGGTTCGAGCTCGATTGACGAAGCGAATGCTGATCCCAGCCGGCCTTACCGTAGGCGGCGTGGCCGCCGCGGTGCTGCTGTTCGAGATCTTGCTACGCCTCGTCGGATTCAGCGCCCCGATCTGGTACCAGCCCGACTCGCATGTCGGCGCGGTCCTGCGCCCAGGCGTCGAAGGCTGGTTCAAGAGCGAAGGGCGCGCGTACGTGCGGATCAGCTCCGCGGGGTTGCGCGACCGTGAACATTCGATTGAGAAACCCGAAGGCGTATTCCGGCTCGCTGTGCTCGGTGACTCCTTTGCCGAGGCGATGCAGGTCGATGCCAAGGATGCATTCTGGTCGTTGCTTGAGGAAAAGCTCACACAGTGCGCTTACCAGCCGGGCAAGCGCATCGAGGTAATCAACTTCGGCGTTTCCGGATTCGGCACCGCACAGGAATACCTGATGCTCGAGTCGGTGGCGATTCGCTATCGGCCGGATCTCGTCTTGCTTCAGTTCATGAACGGAAACGACGTGACCGACAACTCGACTGCTCTTAACGCGGAGAGGATGCGTCCCTACTTCCTACTCGACCGGAGGCGGGGGCTGGTACTTGACGCCTCCTTCGTCGCCACCAAGGTATTCCAACGCCAGTCCTCGGCCTTGATGGGGTTCGTCAGGAGCGTTGCCGACCATTCCAGGGTCCTGCAACTGATTCGCGCATTCACGAAGATGGCGGTCTTTCCACGCGCGAGCGCGGATACGGCGATCGAGCCGGGACTGAAACCCGAGGTGCTCGCTGCGCCGCGCGATTCATCATGGGAGGATGCGTGGACCGTGACGGAGCGCTTGATTCTCGCCATGAACGAGTATCTGGGGAGACGGGGAGTGCCGCTTGTCGTGGTCACGACACCCTTTGCGATCCAGGTCCACCCGGATCGGCAAGTGCGGGAGGCGGAGCAGGCGAAGCTGGGTATTCCGGACCTGTTCTATCCCGACCGGCGCATCGAGGCGTACGCACGGAAGCGAGGGATCGCCGTGATTCCGCTTACCTATGAAATGCAGCGCCTCGCCGAAAGCGGCCGGATCTACTTTCATGGTTTCCCGAATACTCGAATGGGGATCGGCCACTGGAACGAGGACGGTCATCGGGTTGCGGCGGAAATCATTGCTGGCCATCTTTGTTCACTTCACTTCTGACCGGACCAACTCACGAGTTACGTTTTCAGAACAGTTTTGTTCCGGCTCAAGGGTGAAATCATCCCGTGCACAGAAATCACCGGCTGATCCGACCGGACTACGCCCTCCCCCGAAGAACACATTACGAGTGTCGATTAACTCATGCATGCTTTCATAGGGCGATTCGGGATTTGCGGCAAGTCTAAGACTGGGCTATCGAGTTGGTTATATCTGTGGAAAACGAGTTCAAAGTCAACAACTTCGACCTGCTGCGAATTTTTGCCGCGTCCCAGGTATTGGTGGGCCACGCCGTTTCGCATTTGGATATTGCCACGCCGCCGTGGCTGATTAAGCTGATATACGCGTTTCCGGGCGTGCCGATCTTTTTTGTTATTAGTGGTTTTCTGATTTCAGCGTCGTACGAACGAAGTCCCAGTCTGAAAAGTTACAGCCGCAATCGCGTGCTACGCATTTACCCCGGACTTTGGTGCTGTGTCCTCGCGACCATTGTGGTCGCTATCCTCTGTGGGTTCATTTTTTCGAACAGCCAAGCCCCCCTTTGGATAATTAGCCAACTTGTAGGCGCCATTTACACCCCCGGGTTCCTAAAGAATTTCGGTTTGGGATCCTACAACGGCAGCCTTTGGACAATTCCGGTTGAACTGCAATTCTACTTTCTTCTTCCGGCGCTCTATGGGTTAGCCCGTAAGGGTACAAAGGATCAGACCTTGTGCTTTTGGCTGACGTGGTTTGCCTTCGTCGCGATAGGGTTCACGTCTAGTTTGATGTTTCCTCCGTTGGAGAATCCAGAAGGAGAGCCGATATTACAAAAGCTGGTCCGCTATTCGTTTTTCCCTCATTTTTTCCTATTTATGAGCGGGGTACTTCTGCAGCGGCTAAAGGCTTATGAGTCGAAATGGATAGCCGGCAAGGGGACGTACTGGCTCGCCGCCTATCTTGCGTTTTATTACGTTGTGCCAAAAGCATCCGTGACCTATGTGCCCACTACGCTGCTACTTGGGATTGTCACGGTATCGATGGCCTATACAATGTCGAGCCTTTCGCAAAAGATACTGAGGGGTAATGACATTTCCTACGGCGTCTACATCTACCATGGATTGGTGATCAATATATTGGTTGAGATGGGGCTAACTGGTCGTGCTGAATACTTCGTGTTGTTAGCTGGTTGTACTTACCTTGCGGGATACGTGTCTTGGGTCGCCATAGAGGCGCCGTTCCTACGGAAGAAAAAGCAGACCATTTCTCCTACCCTGGTCACAGGCAAGCAGGAAAAACAAAGGGTCGGGTTATTACATTACTTTACAAGAACAACATATTAGGGCGAGCGCCGCAGAAACCAATATCATCCCGCTCACGAATTTCCAGCAATGTTCGGACTTCATCTAAGTATGCGCCCTGACCTCGATACGGCGATGGCGACATGAAGCTGCTACCTCTTGACACGCCCGAAATTCTTGAGCTGGTCGCGGGTTGGCTCGCGCGGAAAGAGAACTACCAGTGGCTCGATTTTGGGAACGGAAAGCAAATCCTTGCGGCTCCGCTACTCAAGATCATGACGCAGCGCGAAGCGCATTTCCTGAGGGCGTATACCTCCGATCGGGACGACGCCCCCATCGGGATCGTCGGGTTGAACAGCATCGATAGAACCTTCAAAACCGCAACGTTTTGGGGGGTGTCCGGGGAGAAATCCTTCCGCAACCGGGGGTATTCAACTATCGCCAGCTCAAAGCTAATGACCCTCGCGTTCCGCGATCTCGGGCTTCATTCGGTCAATACCTGGTCCGTGGAACATAACCCGTCGCTCCGGACCATAGAACGCCTCGGTTTCCGTTTCCTCGGCAGGCAGCGGCAATGTCATTACATCGACGGCCGGCCGTACGATCGGCTGTTATTCGATCTCCTCGCGAGCGAGCACAGGGAGCTCGATGAAGAGCGGTGGCATCGTAAAGAAAGATCGCATCAGGAAGCGGTTTGCGAAGAACCCTGGGCTCAGCCGAGGTGACTGCGATGGATGCGAAAGTCAGACAGAAAACGCTCCGGATGCTGTCGAATGGCGTCTACGTTCTGACCTCGCGCAGTGAAGACCGTTACGGCGCGGCGACCGTCACTTGGGTGTCACAAGCCTCCTTCAAACCGCCGCTTATCATGGCGGCGGTCCGCCGGGATAGCAACGTGTTCGAATGCCTAGCCGAGAGCCGCAGCGCCGTCCTGCACATCGTGGGCGACCGGCAACAGGAGATCGCGCGGAGATTTTTCTTTCCGACCCACGCGGCGTGCGGAACGATAAACGGCGAAGCGTTCATGGAGGGAAAGACCACCGCACCCGTGTTACCCAACTTGCCCGCGCACGTTGAATGTCAGGTCGAGCAGATCGTGGATACGCACGGGGATCACGCGGTGGTGATCCTGCGGGCGGTGGAAGCCGAGTGCGAGGAACGGGTCCGGCCGTTGACCATGGCGGAGACACCGTGGAAATACGGCGGGTGAAAGGAAGCTTGGGCACCTGCCGGGCGTGGTGTTAAAACCGGCTGCCGGACGTTCTGGGTGAACATGGCACGATTCGTCGTATTGGACAGTTGGCGCGGTATCGCCGCGTGCCTGGTGGCTCTGTTCCATCTCGACGCCTACAGCCACCTGTACGGGGTGCCGTTCCTGCGCAACTCCTGGCTTTTCGTCGATTTTTTTTTCGTGCTGAGCGGCTTCGTCATCGCCGCGAACTACCAACAACGATTGCTCGAAGGCTTCGGCATAGGGCGGTTTCTTTTGCTGCGGCTGGGCAGGCTGTACCCGCTCCATTTCACGATGTTGGCGCTTTTCATCGGTTGTGAACTACTGAGGGTCCTACGGAGGATCCTAGTCCCGGCGCTCGCGTTGACGAACCCGGCAGCGCTGTTCAGCACCCCCCAGGAAGCGCCGGATACGATTCTCGCCAATCTGCCGCTCATCCAAAGCCTCCATCTGTACGAATTCCTGACCTGGAACCTGCCGAGCTGGAGCATCAGTACGGAGTTCTACACCTACGTCATCTTCGCCTTGTGCTTGGTCGGACTTCGCAAGCATGCATGGATCGCCTTGCCTGTCGCATTGATCGGAGGTCCGGTACTGATCGCGACCCTGAGCGAGCGCAACATGGACACCCATTACGACTGGGGAATCATCCGGTGCGTCTACGGATTCGCCGCGGGCACGATTTCGTGGAACATCTACAGGAAATGGAATGGCGAGCTTAGAAAACGGCTCTCCGGAAGCGTCGTCGAATGGGGCGCGCTCGGACTCGTGGTCATATTCGTAAGTGCGGCTGGCACAACCCTACTGTCGATCGCCGCTCCCTACGTATTCGCGCTCGTCGTGCTCGTCTTCGCGTTCGAGGCAGGGACTGCGAGCGCGATCCTCAGGCTGCGACCTCAGGTTTTTTTGGGAACGGTCTCGTACTCGATCTACATGACGCACGTTTTCGTCGAAAGAAGAATGTTCGATGCCGGCTATCAGCTTGAAAAACTATTTCATATCGACCTCTTTACGCACCGCGAGATCGACGGTCAGGACATAGTCTTTTTGGGAACTCGGCTGTGGCACGGCGATATCGCTTACCCGGTCTACCTGGCGCTGATCGTCGCCATGTCGTTCTTCACTTACCGCTGGATCGAAAAACCGGCGCGGGAATGGGTCAGAAACCGGATTCACACGCGGCAACGAACCGTGATGTCGCGCAGCAGCGCTGGCGCCTGAGCGATATTCGGTTTCTGCCGCAGCTCGGTCAGGTGTTCCGTTGCAGTGTGGACGTGCCGCGGAAGCGGCCCCAAGCCCTGCGGGCGATACGACCCCAGGCGGCGCGTTTCGTGAGGAGCTCCCACCCGAGCACCCGCGCGCGCCGGAGTCCCGTGTAAATCCTGTACGCGACCGCTGGAGTGGGGGTGACCCGGACGAGCCACCACAGAGCCGCCGCCGGCGACGGGCCTTGGCCGCGCTTCGCCTCCTTTAAGTAGCGCAGGGCCTCGGCGCGGTTTCCCTGCCCGAGGGCGGCCCGGCCGACGACGAGCTGCCTCGCCCGGCGCAGGGTATTAATTTCGGGGTCCTCGCGTCCCTTCCCCACGAAGAATTCCTCGAACTGGTGCAGCAGATCCCGTTCGAATTCGAACCGCGTCGGGCCGGTCGAGAGGTGTCCCTCGTTCAGCTGTAAGCCGTCGCGGGCGTACTCGTGCTTGATCGCCATGGGTAGCGGCAAGAAGTTCGCGGTGAACCGACGACAGAGATTGGCGAGGTAGCTGTAGTCGGCGCCGATCCGGTAGCGCGGATCGAACAGGCCCACCGCTTCCCGGGCACGCCGCGTGATGACCGTGGGCTGCAGGGCAAAGAGGAAGCCGAAGCGCATGTGCTCGAAAACACGCCCCCGGTACAGGCGCGCGTCGCGATAGGGGGTGCGGGCCACGATGTCCCGTCCCCATTTCCCGATCGGCTCTACGCTTGCGAACACCCTGCGGTAGGGATCGCTCTCTCCGGGGGGCAGCCTCAGCAACGAAGAGCCCGCCTGCTCCGCGAGCGGCAGGTACCAATCGGTCAGTGCGCTGCGGAGGAAGTAGACGAGGCCCCCGGACCCCGCATCCTCACAGAATTCCCCGGAGAGGAAGTCTTCCCCCGGGAAGGCCCGGAAAAAGGCAACGCTCAACTCCAGGTGGTGAGGGAGCCATTCGTCGTCGGAGTCCAGGAAGGCAATGTACTGGCCGCGCGCGCGGAGCATGCCGGTGTTTCGTGCCCCGTTCACACCCTGGTTCTTCTGCCGGATCAGGACGAGACGGGGGTCCGAGCCCTCGATCAGGGCGGACGTCCCGTCCGTGGAACCGTCGTCCACGACGATCAGCTCCCAATCCGCGAAAGTCTGACGCTGCACGCTCGCGATCGCGGCCCGAATCGTCTCCCCGCGGTTGTAGGTCGGGACGATCACGGAGACGAGACTCATCGCTGGAACTCCTGGTTTGCCTCATCGCGCAGGCCTTCAGCGCCTCGCGCGGGATTGAGGCGCAATCGACATTGTTAGTGTTGCCCCATAACGACGGATGTCATCGTGAAAAACTCCGCGGCGGATCGGTGCGAAACCAAAAGTGCATAATTCTCAGCTTCGTCCCTTTGCCGCGTTCGACGTGGAAAAACGACAAGGTTGATCATGAAACGGACTGCCGCTGGAAAATGACGTTGCGCAATTGCCGAATCGATTTCCGACCGCGCCAGGCTTCGTGAAGGGGAAGCCAGATGCGGCCTCTGAGGGTTACCGGCACCGTGCAGTCGTACGTACGTACTTGCTGTCCGCCGAAGTCTTTTTTGAACTGGTTGATTCCGGCCCGTTCGGGCGTTGATTCGTCCTCGAAGAGGCCGCCCCAGTCGTAGCGTTTTATTCCCATCTCTTTGAACCGCAGCATTTCTTTCCAATGAAGCCAGCGATTGGCGCGCCCTACTAAGGCGCGATAATCGCTTTCCTTATTTCTGAAACAGGAACCCGTGTACTGGAGCCAGGCGGCTTTTCCGCTGATGAGGTAGGCGTGCCAGACCAATGCTTCTCCATTCTGAGAAGCCGACGTGAGTACCAGCTGACGGGTTTTGCAGGCGGCAACCAGCCATTGATGGTAGGAGGGCGCGACCGACTTTTGCCTCGCGAATGCGTCGTAAAACGCGCGGAATTCATCCAACCGGTTTTCCGGGTCGGTGATGAACTCCATGCGAAGCCCATCCTTCGTTTCAGCTCGTCTGATCTTGTAACGGCAATCCTTGCCGAATTTCTCCGTGATCGCGGCTTCCGTGGCGGAAAGGTCGGTTACCATTGAGAGGAACGGGGCCGTTCGCGCATCGGCGATCGGAGTCTCTCTCTGACGGTACACGACGATATCTACTCGGGAATCACCGGTCGGCTCCTCGCCGTACCAGACTTCCCCGTAGACAGCAACCCGGCCCTCGATGCGGATCATTCAAGCCCTGGCCATTTCTTGATTGTCAGTCCGATCAGAAAGCCTGTCCGCTGGGCTGCTCGACCCTGCTCTGCCCGGCGACTCCCCGAACCATGCGTGGAACTCCTTCAGGGTCATGCCGCAGCACCAGGTCGAAAGCTCCTCGAACAGAATCTCCAGGTCCTGGTACAAGCGCTCGATATCCCATGCATTCCGGAAAGTCGG
>WNGD01002967.1_pt1 | contig 25926 bp, 20 predicted proteins | sample 5400671 | NCBI WGS metagenome assembly WNGD01 (sample SAMN13153369, study PRJNA577476) | soil metagenome | isolation source: 40 cm soil or saprolite under grassland replicate 2 | place: USA:California | collected 2016-06-15
TCGCCGCATCGTCCTACTGTTCGATGGCGAGGACGCCGAGGCGCTCGGCGCCGCGCGCGAGCGCTGGGCGGCCGCGAAGGCCGACGGCTTCGACGTGACCTATTGGCAGATGGACGATCACGGCCGCTGGCAGCGCCAGCCCTGAGCCGGGCTGCTCGCTTCAATTTTTTTTGCGAGAGGGAGCCGCAAACGGCTCCCTCCCCCCTTGTGGGGGAGGGATGGGGAGGGGGGTGTCTGATACTCCAGCATGGTTACCCCCTCCCGGCTCGCGCGTTGAGCGCGCGAGCCGACCTCCCCCACAAGGGGGGAGGTAACCAGAGCAAGCTCATCGGCATGTGCGATATCGCTGCAGCAGCGAGGAGGATCGAGGAAGCGCAACTGTTTCAGGCTCGTGAAACCCGCTCAGCTCGCGGCCGGCTTCTTGCCGGGTTTCTTCGGGACTGCCGGTTTTGCGGCGGCGGGAAGCTCCGGCGCCCGCTCGATCGACTTCAGCCGTCCCGACACGAAGCGATAGATGCCGGGGTGCTCGCCTTGCAGATACGTCAGCACCACGCTGCGCTCGCCGCGCTCGCTCCTCGACCTGGGCCGGGTCGCGAGCCGCCAGGCTGCGCCGATCCCGGCGCGAGCGGCGCCGGCGCGGGGCCCGCTTCGGGGCCGGCCTGGAAATAGAGCGCGCCCGGCCCCGATGGTCCGTCCGCGGGGGCGGGATCGCCGGCGCATCGTCCATCCGGTCCCACGAAATCATCCGGTCCCAGCGGCCTTGCCGCACGGATCGTGGGGGTCACGGCCTGGGCCCAGTCCGGCTTGGTGAGGCGCAATTTCGTTCTGAGATCCGCATCGGAGGCCTGCTCATTGGGCGAGGAGCATGCCGCGAGCGCCAGCAACAGCGCTGCGGCTGCCGTCGCGGCTGACTGGCGGGAAACCTTGCTCGCCATTCCTCGAGATCCGTTTCGGGCCGTTCGCACCAGACCGGCGATGGGGCGCATTTTGCTCCAGCGCCGCGCCGGCAGCAATGCGAAGACGTCCGCCGCTCGGCTTGCCGGCAACGCGGCGATCGTGGCGAGGATACGATGCCGGGCGATTGCGGCAAAACCCGAGACGCTCCGGCGCCTGGGCTGTAGTGCGCCGCCGGCCATGGCCGAGCCTTGCTGGCTGCGGACGCCGCCGTTATAAGCCCAAAAATTCCGACGGTTCTCCCCCGCAACAGGAAGGCCGAGATGGCGATCGAGCGCACCTTCTCGATCATCAAGCCCGATGCGACCCGGCGCAATCTGACCGGCGCGATCAACGCCATGATCGAAGCCGCGGGGCTGCGCATCGTGGCGCAAAAACGCGTGCGCATGACGCGGGAAGAGGCCGAGACGTTCTATGCGGTCCACCGCGAGCGCCCGTTCTTTTCCGAGCTGGTGGAATCCACGATTTCCGGGCCAGTGGTCGTTCAGGTGCTCGAAGGCGAGAACGCGATCGCCAAATATCGGGAGCTCATGGGCGCCACCGATCCGGCCAAAGCCGATCCCGGAACCATCCGCAAGCTCCACGCGCGCTCGATCAGCGAGAACTCGGTGCACGGCTCCGACGGCCCGGAAACCGCGGCGGTCGAGATCGCGCAGTTTTTCTCGGCAGACGAGATCGTCGGCTGATTCGGGTCGTCATCCCGGCCCAGTGCCGGGATGCACGAATTGAATCCCGACGCGTAGAAGGCATGGATCGCCGGGACAAGCCCGGCCAGGACGAATCAATCCCGAATCGGTTCAGGCAGCTTCTCAGTGCCGTCCCGGCGCATTCAATCGCGCGGGCCGATGCCGTATACCTCGGCGATGGACGCCACGGCTCAGCCCTTCATTGCGCTCGCCCAGGTGGTGATGATCGACATCGCGCTCGCGGGCGACAACGCGATCGTGGTCGGACTGGCGGCCTCCCGCGTCGCGGCCGCCATGCGCCGCAGGGTGATTTTCTGGGGCATCGCCGGCGCTGTCGTGCTGCGCGTGCTGTTCGCGGTGCTCGCGACGCGGCTGTTCGCGATCATCGGGCTCACGCTGGCCGGCGGCATCATCCTGCTGTGGGTGTGCTGGAAGATGTACCGCGAGCTCAGCCGCGGTCCCGGGGATCGGGCCGTCATCGCCGGCAATGCCAGCGCGAAGGAGCCGCGCACCTCGATGAGCTTTCGGGCCGCGGTGGCGCAGATCATCGTCGCGGATCTTTCCATGTCGCTCGACAACGTGCTGGCGGTGGCGGGCGCGGCCAAGAACAATTTGCCGATCCTGATGATCGGGCTCGCCCTGTCGGTTCTGCTGATGGCGGTCGCGGCGAATTTTATCGCCAAACTCCTCGTGCGCCACGCCTGGATCGGCTGGCTCGGGCTCGCCATCGTGCTCTACGTGGCGCTCGAGATGATCTGGCGCGGGGTTTTCGAGGTAGCGGCGCACGCTTGATCCGGTCTGCTGCGCGCGCGCGGTTAGCGGCCAAAAAATCGATGGTGTCGATACGCTGCCCAGGTTTGTTCACGCACGGCGCCTGTCCCGGGGCTCGCCGTTACCCTTGCACCCGCCATTCCGCGGCGATGCGGCGCTCGACGGAAGGGCTAGATTGGGCGATCATAGCGCCCGGCGAGGTTTCATGAACCGGATCGAGCCTGGGTTTGCGTCGGTGCCGCGGGTGGCCTATTCCGCCTGCCCGCACGATTGCCCATCGACCTGCGCGCTCGAAGTCGAGGTGCTCGACGAGCGCACCATCGGGCGCGTACGCGGGGCCGAGGACAACGACTACACGCTCGGCGTGATCTGCGCCAAGGTCGCGCGCTACGCCGAGCGGGTGCATCACCCCGACCGGCTGTTGCGCCCGCTGCGCCGCACGGGCCCGAAGGGGTCCGGCGATTTTGCGGAAATCTCCTGGGACGACGCGCTCGATCTCGTCGCCGAGAAGTTCGAGGCGGCGGAGCGCCGCCACGGCACGGAGGCGGTGTGGCCCTATTACTACGCCGGCACCATGGGGCTCGTCATGCGCGACGGCATCAACCGCCTGCGCCATGTCAAGAAATATTCCGGCTTCTATTCGACCATCTGCAACACGCCGGCGCGGGTCGGCTTTTTGGCCGGCACCGGCCGGCTCGCCGGCCCCGATCCGCGCGAGATGGCGAAATCCGATCTGGTCGTGATCTGGGGCGCCAACGTCGTCAACACCCAGGTCAACGTGATGACGCACGCCACCCGCGCGCGAAAAGAGCGCGGGGCGAAGATCGTGGCGGTCGACGTCTACCGCAACGGCACCATGCAGCAGGCCGATCTCGCGGTGCTGATCCGACCGGGCACCGACGCGGCGCTCGCCTGCGCGGTCATGCATTGCCTGTTCCGCGACGGCAAGGCGGATCGCGACTATCTTGCGCGTTACACCGACGTCCCCGCCGAGCTCGAGGCGCACGTGCGCTCGCGCTCGCCGCAATGGGCCGCGGCGATCACCGGATGCGACGTCGCCACCATTGAGGCGTTCGCGGCGCTCATCGGCGAGCGTAAGCGCGCGTATTTCCGGCTCGGCTACGGCTTCTCGCGCTCGCGCAACGGCGCCGTCAACATGCATGCGGCGAGCTGCATCCCGGCGGTGACCGGCGCCTGGCTCCACGAGGGCGGCGGCGCGTTCTTCAACAATTCGGCGATCTATCACTGGGACACGACGATGATCGAGGGGCACGACGCCCGCGATCCCTCGATCCGCGTGCTGGACCAGTCGCGCATCGGACCGATCCTGGTCGGCGACGCGGAGGCCCTGTTTGGTGGCCCGCCGGTCACCGCGCTGATCGTCCAGAACACCAATCCGATGTCGGTCGCGCCGGAGCAGGATCTCGTCAAGCGCGGCTTTGCCCGCGAGGACCTGTTCGTCTGCGTACACGAGCAGTTCATGACCGAGACCGCCCGCATGGCCGACGTGGTCTTGCCCGCGACCATGTTTCTCGAGCACGACGACTTCTACCAGGGCGGCGGCCACCAATACATCCAGCTCGGGCCCAAGCTGGTCGAGCCGCCCAGCGAATGCCGCTCCAACCACGAGGTCATCTGCGCGCTGGCGCGGCGGCTCGACGCGCGTCACCCGGGGTTCGAGATGAGCGCGCGCGAGCTGATCGACTGGACGCTGCGCCGTTCCGGCTGGGGCGGCATCGAGGAGCTGGAGGCGAAGCGCTGGATCGATTGCCAGCCCGATTTCGCCACCGCGCATTACGTCGACGGCTTTGCCTGGAGCGACGGCAAGTTCCGCTTCAAGCCGGATTGGCCGCACGTGCCGCACCGGCATCCGTGGGAGGCCGGTCCCGTCGAGCAGATGCCGCGCCTCCCCGACCATTGGCAGATCATCGAAGAGGCTGACGCGAACCATCCGTTTCGCCTGGCGACGTCACCGGCGCGGCAGTTCCTCAACTCGACCTTCACCGAGACGCCGACATCGCGCGCGCGCGAGCGGCGGCCGGAAGTGATGATCCATCCCGACGATGCCGCGCCGCTCGGGATCGCCGACGGCGACAAAGTCGTGCTCGGCAATGAGCGCGGCGAGGTTCGCCTGCACGCAAGATTGTTCGACGGGGTGCGCCGCGGCGTGCTGATCGCCGAGTCCATTTTTCCCAACGCGGCGTTCGAGGATGGGCGCGGCATCAACACGCTCACCGGGGCCGACGCCATCGCGCCGTTCGGCGGCGCGGCGTTTCACGACAACAAGGTGTGGGTGAAGCGGGCCGGGCTTTGAGCGAATCGCGGCGCGCCGCGCCGATTTCGTCCGGCCGCGGCCTGCCGGCATGCCGACCGGTCGACGCCGGCGGTAACGAATTCTTCACCGCCGGTGCGTCGCTCGAAATTTGCCAGCGCGATCAAGCTTCAAGGCGGCGCCGCGAGCAGGAACATGGCTGCGCGAGGCGCACGCAACCTGGCTTCGGCGACGTGACAAAGCAATCGGCCTTGCTAACGCCCAATTTTTCGTGTTGGCTCGATCCGCAATCTGATTTTGGCTTCCGGCCGAACGCCGTCGAGGCGCGACCGCTTCGGATCTTCCCAAAAACCGGGTTGTGGCGCGGATCGCAGCATTGCGGCTCCGCGTGAGGACAGGCTTAAGACCAGGAGATCGACGATGCAGAAGGGCACCGTCAAGTGGTTCAATCCGACTAAAGGCTACGGGTTCATCCAACCATCGACCGGAGACAAGGACGTATTCGTCCACATTTCGGCCGTCGAACGCGCTGGCCTCGGCACTCTCAACGAGGGCCAAGTGGTCGAATATGAGGTCGTCAGCAATCGAGGCAAGACCTCGGCCGAGAACCTGAAGGTCTCGTGACGGCTCGACGTTTCGGGCGCAAAGCCCGGCGGACGATGGTTCCGTAGCCCCCGGCTTCGGCCGGGGGTTTTTTCTTGTCTCCGAGGAATCCGTAGCCCGGATGGAGCGAAGCGAAATCGGCGGCCGAAGGCCGCCGTCCCCGCGAAAGCGGGGACCTCGATCCGCAAGCGGCTTCCCGGATTGCGCGGCGTTCCACGCCGCTTCATCCGGGCTACGAAATCATGCCACGGCGATGCAGCCCGCGATCTCGCTGCGCTCGGGATAATAGCGCGCGGTCATCCGTCCGACGTAGGCGCGCAGATTGTCGTGGCGTTCCGCCGCCGTGCGCGTCGCGGCGGTGAAGATCGGGCACAGGGCTGCGGCGATGAAGGCGAACGCGGTGGCGTCGATGCCGGTCGGCTCGCGCCCGAAAAAGAACGGCTTCGCGCCCAGGAATTCGGCGAAGGCGTCGATCGAGCTCGCCGCTAGCGCGCCGATCTCCGCCTGGGAGTGCCGGCCGATGCCGTGCGCGCGGAGCGCATTGCGCACCCGGCGCCGAATCATGGCGATCACGACGGGACGCAGCGGCGACGGAATCCTGCGGAAGAAGATCTGCGGGCCTTTGGCAAAATTGGCGTCGTCGCTCCAGCGCGCCTCCACGATCGCCCAGTACAGGTGATCCTCCGCGAGCTTCTCGAACGCCCAGGCCGTCGCCCGCTGCTCGCGGGAGAGGCCGCGATCGAAATCGATCCCGTATTTCTTCTCGATGTGCCAGCGGATGAAGGTCGAATCGGCGATCCGCTCGCCGTCATCCTCGATGTACGGCAGCTTGCCCTTGGGCGCGCGGCGCAGGCCTTTGGTGTCGGCGTGATAGACGAGGCCGGCCATCTTGAGCAGCACCTCGGCTTTCATCACGAACGGGCTCGGGTCCGGCAGGCCGAAGGCGGGACCGAAGGTGTAGAGCGTGATCATCAGCATTCCCTAGATGTTCGGTACAAACAGCAGGCCGTCGGCATCCGCCCGCCCATCGATCCGGCAGCGCCCGTCAACGACGCGCACGCGGCCTTCGGCCAAAAACTTCAGCGCCGCCGGGTAGATCCGGTGCTCGGCCTCGAGCACGCGCGCGGCAAGCGTATCGGCGGTGTCGCCCTCGCGCACGGCGACCGCCGCCTGCGCCAGGATCGGCCCGCAATCCACTTCCGGCACCACCATGTGGACGGTGGCGCCGTGAATCTTCACGCCCGCCGCGAGCGCCCGCGCGTGGGTGTCGAGGCCCTTGAAAGACGGCAGCAGGGCAGGGTGGATGTTGAGCATGCGGTCTTGCCATTGGCCGACGAAGCTTGGCGAGAGCAGGCGCATGAAGCCGGCGAGGCAGACGAGACCGATCCGGTACGCCTCGAGCTTCGTCTGCAGCGCGCGCTCGAATCTCTCGCGATCGTTTCCGTAGAGCGTGGGGTCGACGATTTCCGTGGCGATCCCAGCCGCGTCCGCGCGCCGCAGGCCGGGTGCACCGGGGCGGTTCGAAAGCACGAGCGCGATTTGCGCAGGATAGGATTCCTGCGCCGCGGCCGCGATCAGAGCCTCCATGTTGGAGCCGCGGCCGGAGATGAGGATCGCCACGCGCTTCTTGCTCACCGCGATCCCCTTCGCCACGGGCGCGGCCCAAGCCGAGCGATCATCGGCAGCCTCGGCATCGTAGGACCCATCGGGCGGGTCGTACGGCGGATTCGTGGGCCGCGCAACGGCGGGACAAAAGCATGGAAAGCCAAACCCGGGAACATCCGGGCTCGGCCCGGGGAGAGGCAGAGGCCCCGAGCGCCGGCTTGGCAAGGCCGGCCGGTCGGTCTATCAGGCCCCGTTCGCAAGGGCGCTCGGCTTGAATATCCCCAATCTCATCACGCTCGCCCGGATTCTCTCCGTGCCGATCATGGTCTGGGCCATCAGCTCGGGCGAGATGTTGTTTGCGTTCGCGCTGTTCGTGCTGGCGGGCCTGAGCGACGCGGTCGACGGCTATCTCGCCAAGCGCCTCGACATGGCGAGCGAGCTTGGCGCCTACCTCGACCCGATCGCCGACAAGGCGCTGATCGTGTCGATCTACGTGACGCTCGGCATCAGCGGGGCGGTTCCGCGCCCGCTCGTCATCCTGGTGGTATCGCGCGACATCATGATCGTGGGCGCGGTGATGCTGGCGTGGCTGCTGGGAAAGCCGATCGCCGCCAAGCCGCTGATGGTCTCGAAGATCAACACCGCCGCGCAGATCGCCTTCGCGGGTCTGGTGCTGGCCTCGCTCGGGTTCGGCTTCGACGGCGGCATCATGCTCGACGTGGCCATGGCCGTGGTTGCCGCCTTGACGCTGCTTTCGATCGCCGCCTATGTCCGCGAATGGGTGCGGCACATGGGCTCCAACGGCAGCATCGGGAAGACGAGATGACGCTTCCGGGCAATGCCTTGCGGGGACGGCGGCGATGATGCCGATGCGGCAGATGGTGTTCTGGGCGCTGGCCGTCGCCGCCTTCGCGCTGCTGCTGTGGCTGCTGCGCGACATCCTGCTGCCGTTCGTCGCCGGCATGGCGATTGCCTATCTGCTCGATCCGCTCGCCAACCGCCTCGAGAAGCTCGGCGTCCGCCGGCTCGTCGCCGCACTGCTCATCGTCGGAATATTCGCGCTGGCGCTGCTGCTGCTCGGGATCCTGATCGTGCCCGTTCTCGCCGGTCAGCTCAGCGCGCTCATCGCCAAGCTGCCGGAATATGTCGCCAAGGTGCAGGCGCTGGTCACGGACCCGAACCGCCCATGGCTGAGCAAGATCGTGGGCGAGGGCTTCCTCGACGCCCAACAGTCGACGGGCGAGCTGGTCAAGCAGGGGATAGGGTGGCTTGCCGCGTTCCTCACCTCGGTGTGGGCCGGCGGCCGGGCGCTGATCTCGATCGTGTCGCTGCTGGTGGTGACGCCGGTCGTGGCGTTCTATTTCATCTACGACTGGCCGCGCATGGTCGCGGCGGTGGACAGCTGGGTGCCGCGCCCGCATCAGGAGACGATTCGCGCGCTCGGCCGTGAGATCAATGCCGCGATCGCCGGTTTCGTCCGCGGCCAGAGCGGAGTCTGCCTGATCCTCGGCGCCTATTATGCGGTGGCGCTCACCGTCGCCGGGCTCAATTTCGGCCTGCTCATCGGCCTCCTCGCGGGCGTGATCACCTTTATCCCCTACGTCGGCTCGCTCACCGGGCTCGTCGTTGGGCTCAGTGTCGCCATCGCCCAGTTCTGGCCCGACTACGCCTCCATCCTGATGGTGCTGGGCATTTTTCTGTTCGGTCAGTTCGTCGAGGGCAACGTGCTTTCCCCGAAGCTGGTGGGCGAGAGCGTCGGCCTGCATCCGTTGTGGCTGATTTTCGCGTTGTTCGCCTTTGCCTATCTGTTCGGCTTCGTCGGGCTGCTGCTCGCGGTGCCGCTCGCCGCGGCCTTCGGCGTGCTCGCGCGTTTCGCGCTCAGGCAATATCTGGCCAGTCCGCTCTACACCGGGCAGCCGGCGCTGCCGGCGGCCGGTATCGCGCCGGCGCCCCGCAAGGAGCTGCGCTGAGTTTTTTCATGCCGAGTGCCTCCGGTCCCCACCAGCTCGCGCTTGCCCTTGCCCACCACGAAAGCTTTGCGCGCGAGGATTTTCTCGCCGGGCCTTCCAATGCGGCCGCGCTGGCATTCGTCGAGGGCTGGCCGGACTGGCCCGACCGGGTGCTGGCCCTGGTCGGCCCGCCCGGTTCCGGCAAGAGCCATTTGGCGGCGATCTGGGCCGAGCGCGCGGGAGCGCGGCTGATGTCCTCGCGGGCGCTCGAGGAGCCGAGCCTCGGCGGCGCGCTGGCGACCGGCGCGCTCGTGCTCGAGGATGTGCGCGCCGGCGCTTTCGAAGAGGCCGCACTGTTCCATCTGCTCAATCTCGCGCGCGAGGAACGGGCATTCTTGCTGCTGACCTCGCGCACATCGCCGGTCGGCTGGCCGGCGCGCGTCCCCGATCTTGCTTCCCGGTTGCGCGCCTTGCCCGTGGCGGTGCTCGGCCCGCCCGACGACAATTTGCTGCGAGCGGTGCTGATCAAGCTGTTCGCGGACCGGCAGCTCGCGGTCGACGAAAACCTGGTCTCCTATCTGGCGGAGCGGATCGAGCGATCGGTCGCCGCAGCCCGCGCCGCGGTGGCGGCGCTCGATCAGGCCTCGCTGCGGCTGCAACGGCCGGTTAACCGCGCGCTCGCCGCCGCGACCTTGCGCGGTTTCGAGCCTTGAAACACGCCTCGGCCGGGGCGATCATGGCTGCGCCCGTCCGGGCTCCCGATTCCCCGTTCAAGGGCTACGGCAAATTCATGGTCGATCGCGCGGAAAACATTGAGCTTTTACCTCCGCAGCCGTTGCCGGCGGGTCGCGAGGGGCTCGCCGTCGCCCCGCCGGCCGTCCCGGAATTCGAGCTCGCGAGAAATCCCGCCCGGTTCGTCAATCGCGAATTGTCCTGGCTTCTGTTCAACCGCCGGGTCTTGGAGGAGGCGGCGAACGAGGGCCATCCGCTGCTCGAGCGGGTGCGCTTCCTTTCGATCAGCGCCAACAACCTCGACGAATTCTTCATGGTTCGCGTCGCCGGCCTGAAGGGCCAGGTGCGGGCCGGCATCGCTACCAAGAGCCCGGACGGGCTCACGCCGAGCGAGCAACTCGCCCGCATTCGCGAAGCCGTCGGCGTGCTCGCCAGCGATCAGCAGGGGCGCTGGCGGGAGCTGCGCCAGGAGCTGGCGGAAACCGGCGTCGTGCTGGTCGACGGGCCCGATCTGACCCGGCATGAGCGGGCCTGGCTCGAGGATCATTTCCTGCACCATGTCTTTCCGGTCCTGACCCCGCTCGCCATCGACCCGGCGCATCCGTTCCCGTTCATCCCCAACTTCGGATTCTCGATTGCGCTGCACCTCGCACGCGCCAGCGACGGCAAGGCGATGAACGCACTCATTCGCGTACCCAACAAGATCGAGCGCTTCATCCGCCTGCCGCCGCCCGCCGAAGCCGGGGTCGCGCGGGTGATCACGCTCGAGCAGGCCGCCGGCCAGTTCATCTCGCTGCTGTTCCCGGGCTATCAGGTGAAGGGGCAGGGCGCATTCCGGGTGCTGCGCGATTCCGAGATCGAGGTCGAGGAAGAAGCGGAGGACCTGGTGCGGTCGTTCGAATCCGTGCTCAAGCGGCGTCGGCGCGGTTCGGTGATCCGGCTCGAGCTCGAAGCGGCGATGCCGCCCGAGCTGCGCAAATTCGTGCAGCGCGCGCTTGCGGTTACCGAGGACGAAATATTCCTGGTCGACGGCGTACTGGCGCTCAATGAGCTCTCGCAGCTCACTGGCAGCCTGGACCGGCCGGATCTCGAATTCGTGCCGTACAACCCGCGCTTCCCCGAGCGCATCCGCGATCAGGGTGGCGATTGCTTCGCGGCGATCCGGCAGAAGGACCTGATCGTCCACCACCCGTACGAATCCTTCGACGTCGTCGTGCAGTTCCTCAACCAGGCGGCGCGCGATCCCGACGTCGTCGCCATCCGGCAGACGCTCTACCGGACCTCGTCCGACAGCCCGATCGTGAAGGCGCTGGCGGAGGCGGCGGAAGCGGGAAAATCCGTCACCGCGCTGGTCGAGCTCAAGGCGCGGTTCGACGAGGAGGCCAACATCCGCTGGGCCCGGGATCTCGAGCGCGCCGGGGTCCAGGTCGTGTTCGGCTTCATCGAGCTCAAGACCCACGCCAAGCTGTCGCTCGTGGTGCGCCGCGAGGGCGGCTCGCTCGCCTCCTACGTCCACGTCGGCACCGGCAATTATCATCCGGTCACGGCGCGGATCTACGCGGACCTCTCGCTGTTCACCGCGGACCCGGTGATCGCCCGCGACGTGGCGCGCATCTTCAATTTCATCACCGGCTACGCCGAGCCGGCCGAAATCGAGAAGATGGCGGTCTCTCCGCTCAATCTCAAATCGCGCATGCTCGATCACATTCGCCAGGAGGCTGCCCATGCCAAGGCCGGGCGGCCGGCGGCGATCTGGATGAAGATGAACGCGCTGGTCGATCCGGAGATCATCGACGCGCTCTACGCCGCCTCGCGCGCCGGCGTCGAGGTCGATCTCGTCGTGCGCGGCATCTGCTGCCTGCGGCCCGGCGTGCCGGGGCTCTCCGATCGCATCCGGGTCAAATCGATCGTCGGCCGATTTCTCGAGCATGGCCGAATCTATTGTTTCGGGGCCGGCCATCCGCTGCCGCACCCCAAGGCTGCGGTCTACATTTCCTCCGCCGACCTCATGCCGCGCAACCTCGATCGCCGGGTCGAAGTGCTGTGCCCGGTGCTCAATCCGACCGTGCACGAGCAGGTGCTCGACCAGATCATGATCGCCAATTTCAAGGACAACCAGCAGAGCTGGAAGCTCTTGCCGGACGGCACCTCGACGCGCATAAAGGCTGCATCCGGCGAGGAGCCGTTCAATGCCCATAAATATTTCATGACCAATCCAAGCCTGTCCGGCCGTGGAAAATCGCTTAAAGACTCGTCCCCGCGCAGCCTCATTCGCCGGCGCGAGCGCGCCTAGGCGCGCGGGGCACGCCGCCCGCGGGCGGCTCGATCTCGGCCCGCCGGTCGCCGTCATCGACATCGGGTCGAATTCGGTCCGCCTGATCATCTACGAAGCGTTGACCCGCAGTCCGACGCCGATCTTCAACGAAAAGGTCCTGGCGGGGCTCGGCCGGGAAGTGCAATCGACCGGGCTGCTCCCCGCCGATGCGGTGGAAAAGGCGCTGGCCGCGCTCGGCCGGTTCCGCGCCTTGTGCGACACCGTCGGGGTCGCGAGCTTGTGGGGGCTGGCCACGGCCGCCTGCCGCGACGCCAGCAACGGCCGCGTGTTCATCGCCGACGCCGAGCGCATCTGCCGCACCAAGATCGACGTGCTGTCGGGCAAACGCGAGGCCAAATATTCGGCGCTGGGCGTGACCTCCGGCATTCATCGTCCCGACGGCATCGTCGGCGACCTCGGCGGCGGCTCGCTCGAGCTCGTCGACGTGCACGGCAACCGGATTCGCGAGGGCGTGACCCTTCCGCTCGGCGGCCTCGCCTTGCAGGACATCTCCTCGAAGTCGCTGAAGAAGGCGGAGAAATTCGTCAAGAAGGCGCTGGCCGGCATACCGGGGCTCGCAGCCGGGGCCGGGCGCAGTTTCTACGCGGTCGGCGGCACGTGGCGCGCGCTCGCGCGCCTGCACATGTGGCAGACCGGATACCCGCTTCACGTCATGCACGGCTACGTGATCCCGGCCAAGGAAGCGCTGGAGTTCTCCCGGCTCGTGCACCGCATCGATCCGCAGATGCTCTCGCGCATCGAGGTGGTTTCCGACGCGCGCCGGCCGCTGCTGGCCTATGCGGCGCTGGTGCTGGAGCACCTGGTCCGCGTGGCGCGCCCGAAGCACGTGGTGATCTCGGCGCTCGGCGTGCGCGAAGGCCTGCTCTATTCGCTGCTCGATCCGCAGCAGCGCAAGCGCGATCCCCTGATCGCCGCGGCGCAGGACCTCAACGTGCTGCGCTCGCGCTCGCCCCCGCACGGTGAGGAGCTGACGTCCTGGACCGACGATTTTCTCGCCTCCTCCGGCATCGATGAAACCCCGGAGGAGAAACGGCTGCGCCACGCGGCCTGTCTGCTGGCCGACATCGGCTGGCGGGCGCATCCCGACTACCGCGGCGAGCAATCGCTCAATATCGTCGCCAATGCCGCCTTCGTCGGCATCGACCACCCGGGGCGCGCGTTCCTGGCGCTGACCGTGTTCTTCCGCCACGTCGGCCTGGTGGACGAGGAGCTCTCCCCGCGCTTGCGCGAGCTGGCCTCGACCCGCATGCTCGACCGGGCGCGCATTCTCGGTGCCGCGTTGCGGGTCGCGTTTTTGATCTCCGCGGCGATGCCCGGCATCCTGCCGCGGGCTCCCATGCGGGTCGCGCACCGGCGCCTGGTGCTCGACCTCGACGCCAAGCTGGCGCCGCTCGCGGGCGAGCGCCTGTTCAATCGGCTGCGGCAGCTTGGTCGCCTGATCGGCCGGGACCCGGTGATGGTGACTGGCTAGCGGACACGGAACACGGAAGAGACCTGCGATGAAGGATTACGAGCGCTACGACGGCCTCGGCCTCGCCGACCTGGTGAAGACCCGCGCGGTCACCGCGAAGGAGCTGCTCACGGCCGCGGTGGCGCGGATCGAGGCCCGCAATCCCGCGGTCAACGCCGTCGTCAATCGCATGTACGATCGCGCCGAGGCCACCATTGCCGCGGGATTGCCCCCGGGCCCGTTCGCCGGCGTGCCGTATCTCCTGAAAGATCTCGGCGTTTACTACACCGGCACCGTGACCTCGTCCGGCTCCGCCTTTTTCCGTGACGCGATTGCCGACCACGACAGCGAGATCGTGGCACGCCTGAAGCGCGCTGGGCTCGTCATTCTCGGCAAAACCAACACCTCGGAATTCGGCCTTTCCACCTCGGTCGAGCCGAAGCTGTTCGGCCCGACCCGCAACCCGTGGAACCTCGAGTTCAGCGCCGGCGGCTCGAGCGGTGGTGCCGCCGCCGCGGTGGCGTCCGGCATGTTGCCGGTGGCGCATGCGACCGACGGCGGCGGCTCGATCCGCATTCCGGCGTCCTGCTGCGGCTTGTTCGGCCTCAAGCCCACGCGCGCGCGCACGCCGCTGGGGCCGGACTTCGGCGAAGGCTGGAGCGGCATGGGCGTCGGCCATGCGGTCACGCGCTCGGTGCGCGACAGCGCCGCGCTGCTCGACGTCACCGCCGGCCCCGACGTCGGCGATCCCTATTGGGCGCCGCCGCCCGGAGGTCCCTATCTCGCGGAGGTCGGCGTCGATCCGGGGCGGCTCAGAATCGCCTTCACCACCAAGGCGTGGAGCGGTCATCCGGTCGACGTGGAATGCGTGGCCGCGGTCCTGGCGAGCGCGAAGCTGTGCGAGAGCCTCGGCCATTCCGTGGCGGAAGCTTCGCCTTTCATCGACGAGGAGCTGCACAACAAGGCACGCCGGGTCGTCATCGGCGCCAACACCCGCACGACGCTGGAAGCCCGTGGCAAGGCGCTCGGCCGCGAGCCGAGACCCGACGATGTCGAGACCTTCACCTGGGCGGCCGCCGAATCCGGGCGCGAGCTCACCGCGAGCGATTACGCCGGCGCCATCCGCGTGCTGCATCAGGTCGGCCGGGTCGTCGGCCGCTTCTTCACCCGCTACGACGTGCTGCTCACGCCGACGATGTGCGAGCCGCCCTACAAGCTCGGCGTGCTGAGCATGAGCGGCAACGATCCGCAAACCTACCTGCAGGCGCTGCTCGGCACGATCGCGTTCACGTCGCTGTTCAACACCGCCGGCAATCCTGCGATGTCGGTTCCGCTGCACTGGTCGGCCAGCGGCCTGCCGGTCGGGGTGCAGTTTGCGGCGCCCTTCGGGGACGAGGCGACGCTGTTGCGTCTGGGCTCGCAGCTCGAGGCCGCCCGGCCGTGGGTGGACCGCCGCCCGCCGCGGCATTGAGGCGTTGACCTCGATTCACAAACCAACCGTACCCCGGCTCCCTTCCCGGGCGAGGTGACGGTATCCTCACCCGCGCTCCACCGGCACCACGCGACCGTTCTCGATCGCCAGCGCCAGCCGCCCGTGCTTGAGCGCCAGCGCTTTTTCTCCGAACAGCTCCCGCCGCCAGCCCTTGAGCGCGGCGACGTCGGCCTCGTCGTCGGCGGCGATCCGTTCGAGGTCCTCGACGGTGGCGATCACCTTGGCGGCGACCGCGTGGCGCTCCGCGGTCATGCGCAGCAGCACCTTGAGCAATTCGACAATTGCCGCGCCGTTGACCGCGGTGCGGCTGCGTTCGATCCGCGGCAGCGATTTTAAATCGCGCGCAAGCCCGCGCTCGACCGCTTGGAGAATGGCCTCGCCCCATTTCGACCGCTCGAACCCCCGCGGCAGGGAACGTAGCGCCGCGAGCTTTTCCATGCTGGTCGGCGCCTGCACGGCGATGTCGCCGAGCGCGTCGTCTTTCAGCACGCGCCCACGCGGCACGTCCCGGCTCTGCGCCTCGCGCTCGCGCCAGGCTGCGACCTCCATCAGGACCGCAAGCTCCTTCGGCTTGCGCGCCCGTGTCCGGACCCGCTGCCAGGCACGCTCCGGCTCGGCCCGATAGGTATCGGGCGAGGTCAGGATCTCCATCTCCTCGTTCACCCACTCGATGCGCCCGCGCTTTGCGAGATCCGCCGACAGCGCGAGATAGATGTCGCGCAAATGGGTGACGTCGGAGATCGCGTAGGCGATCTGCGCCTTGCTGAGCGGCCGGCGCGACCAGTCGGTGAACCGGTGGGATTTGTCGAGATAGTCGCCGGTGATGCGCTGGACCAGCTGCTCGTACGAGATGGAATCGCCATGGCCGAGCACCATGGCGGCGATTTGGGTATCGAACACCGGATGCGGGATGAGGCCGGCCCGGTGCCAGACGATCTCGATATCCTGGCGTCCGGCATGGAAGACCTTCAGCACGCGCTCGTCCGCCATCAATGCGAAGAACGACGCGAGATCGATGTCGGGCGCCAGCGCGTCGACGACCAAAGCCTCGTCCGGGCTCGCCATCTGCATCACGCACAGGATCGGGTAATAGGTGCTTTCGCGCAGAAACTCGGTGTCGATGGTCACGCACGGATGCTTCGCCAGCCGGGCGCAGGCTTGCGCAAGCGAATCGGTGGTGGTGATCGGCTCCATGCGTCTCGGTTTTTTAGCGGACGCCGGCCCCGGTGTCGCTGGTCAAAACATACCGGCAAGCGCCTCGGCGGCGCCTTGCAAACTGGGTCAACAGATTCGCCCGAGACTCTGGTATCATTTTACAATCCGCCCGGTAATGGTAGCCCGGATGGAGCTGCGCGAAACGCGGCGTAATCCGGGAAGGGCGCCCCGGATTACGCGCCTGCCGAGCAGGCGCTCCATCCGGGCTACGGCTGTCCGCGCACGCGCGGCATGTGAATGAACTCCCACGGGCTCGGCATCTCCCCGACCGGCACCTCGATCACACTGGGTCGATCGCGCTGGGCAAGGCCGCGCCGCAGCGCCCCCCGCAGCGCCTCGGGCGAACGCACCCGCTCGGCTCTCGCCCCAAAACTCTCGGCGTAGCGCACGAAATCCGGGTTGGTGAGGTCGCTCGCGATGAGCCGGTTGCCGTAGCGCTCGGCCTGGATGCGGCGGACGTTGCCGAAGGCATCGTCGTTGAACACGATCGTCACCAGGGGAATGCGGTGATGCATGGCGCTCGCCAGCTCGTTCGCGCTGTAGAGGAAGCCGCCGTCGCCCGAGATCGCCACCACCGGCACGTCGCGCCGAGCGTCCTGGGCGCCGAGCGCGGTGGCAAATCCCCAGCCGAGGTTGTCCTGATATCCCGGAGAGAGGAACGTCCGCGGTTGGTAGACCGGGAGCAGGAGCCGCGCGGCGAAGCCGATCTGAGTCACCTCGTCGACGAAGATTCCGTCCTCGGGCAGCTCGGCGCGGATCGCCTGCAAATATGCAATCTGCGGCCCGAGCTTCTCGAGCCGCTTGCGCATCCGCGCCTGTCGCTCCTGCAGCTCGGCCTTGCGCGATCTGCGCCGGTGATTGTGCGCGGGCAGCGCGTCGATCAGGCGGCGCAGGATCGATTTTGCGCTGCCGATCAGCGCGACAGCCGGCGCGCGGAACCGGGCCGGCTCGTCCGGATCGGCATCGATCCGGATGATCGTGAGACCGTCGTCGAGGCCCCACGCGGTCTGCGGATTGTGCAGCCTGGTGCCGACCGCGAGCACCGCATCGGCTTCGCCCCATAGCTCGTGTCCGAGCGGGAGCGTCACGCTCAGCGGATTACGGCTGTCGAGCACGCCGCGGCCGCGGCGATAGCCGAGCACCGGCGCCTGCAGCATGGCGGAGATCTCCGCGACCTCCTCGGCCGAATCCTGCGCGCCGCCCCCGCACAAGATCAGCACGCGCTTCGCCGCGCCGAGCCGCTTTGCCGCGTCGGCGATGGCGTCTTGGTCGAGCGGCGGTTCGGGCGGCGGCTGCGGGGGAACGAGCTTCACCTCGCCCGTACGGCCCCACACGTCGATGGCGCATTCGAGCGCCGCCGGACCCGGACGTCCGGTCCGCATCGCGCGCATCGCCTGGGCGACCAGCGCGGAGGCCTCCTCGGGGCCGCGGATGCGGGCGCAATGGCCGACGAGGCGGCCGATGATGCCGGCCTGGTCGCGGATCTCGTGGAGATGGCCGAAGCCGCGGCCGATGTCGGCATCGGGAATCTGCCCGATCAGCGCCAGCACCGGCGCGTTCATGGCATAGGCCATGAGCAGCGCCGCGCTCGAGTTGAGCAGCCCGGGGCCGGGCACCACAGCGTAGGCTTGGGGCTTGCCGGTGGCGAGCGCGGCGCCGAGCGCCATATAGGCGGCGCCTTGCTCATGGCGGGTGTGGACGGTCCGGATGGTTTCGGCGGCCTGGAACAGCGCATCGAACAGGGGATCGTTGTGCACGCCGGGAAGCGCATAGACCGTGTCGAGCCCGTGGGCGATGAGCGAAGCGACGGTCGCTTCGGCGGCGGTCATCCGTTGCATTCGCAGCTCCCTCCCCCAGCCGAACTCGGGTGTTCCCGAGTTCGGCCATTGATAATGGGTCCAAATCGGAAACATCCGACGTGGACTTGGGGGAGGGATGGGGGAGGGGGTGACGAGTTTCGCAGAGTAAGCGACCCCCCTCCCGGCGTCGCTCCGCGACGCCGACCTCCCCCACAAGGGGGGAGGTGTCTCGAGTAACCAGGACGTTCTACGAACCATTTGCCGGCCCCCTTGCCTTGACAAAAACCGGATCGCGTGTGCTTTTCCGCCGGCTTGCGCCGCATTGGGCGGAAGCATCTCCTCAAGGGAACGACATGCATCGCTACCGCACGCACACCTGCGGCGCGCTTCGCGAACGCGACATCGGCACGGCGGTGCGGCTCTCGGGCTGGGTTCACCGCATCCGCGACCACGGACCATTACGGGCTGACCCAATGCGTGGCCGACCCCGACAGCCCGGCGTTCGCGGCGGCGGAGCGGCTGCGCGCCGAATCGGTGGTGCGGATCGACGGCACGGTGCGCCGGCGCCCGGACGGCACGGAAAATCCCGAGCTGCCGACCGGCGCGATCGAGATCTTCATCGCCGAGATCGAGGTGCTCTCGCCGGCCGCCGAGCTGCCGCTGCCGGTGTTCGGCGAGCCGGAATATCCCGAGGACATCAGGCTCAAGTACCGTTTTCTCGATCTGCGGCGCGACCATCTGCACGCCAACATCATGCGACGCATCGCCATCATCGACAGCCTGCGCGCGCGCATGAAAGCCCAAGGCTTTTCCGAGTTCCAGACGCCGATCCTGACCGCGTCCTCTCCCGAGGGCGCGCGCGATTTTCTCGTTCCCTCGCGGCTGCATCCGGGAAAATTCTACGCGCTGCCTCAGGCGCCGCAACAGTTCAAGCAATTGCTGATGGTCGCCGGCTTCGACCGCTATTTCCAGATCGCACCGTGCTTCCGCGACGAGGATCCGCGCGCCGACCGCCTGCCGGGCGAATTCTATCAGCTCGACGTCGAGATGAGCTTCGTCACCCAGGACGACGTGTTCGCCGCGATGGAGCCGGTGCTGCGCGGTATGTTCGAGGAATTTGCCGGCGATTGGCCGGTCACGAAGGAATTCCCGCGCATCTCCTACCGCGAGGCGATGCGAAAATACGGCACCGACAAGCCGGACTTGCGCAATCCGCTGGTCATCGCCGACGTGACGGAGGAATTCGCTGGCGAGAACGTGGAATTCAAGGCGTTCAAGAACAAGATCGTGCGCGCGATCCCCGCGCCGGGCGCGGCCGCGCAGCCGCGCTCGTTCTTCGACAAGCTCAACGAATGGGCGCGCAGCGAGCTTGCCGCGCCGGGGCTCGGCTACATCGTGTTCGAGGCCGACGGCGGCAAGGGGCCGATCGCGAAGTTCATTCCGGCCGACGTGCAGCAGAAGATCGCGGCAGCCGCTGGCGTCAAACCGGGCGATGCGGTTTTTTTCGCCGCCGGCCGGGAAGAGGAGGCGGCAAAGCTCGCCGGCGCCGCGCGCACGCGGATTGCCGAAGAGCTCGGGCTGATCGACGAAAAACAGTTTACGCTCGCCTGGATCGTCGATTTCCCGATGTATGAATGGAACGATCTCGACAAGAAGATCGACTTCTCCCACAACCCGTTCTCGATGCCGCAGGGCGGCCTCGAGGCGCTGGAAAGCCGCGACCCGCTCACGATCAACGCCTTCCAGTACGACGTCGTGTGCAATGGCTACGAGATCGCCTCGGGCGCGATCCGCAATCACGACCCGGAGATCATGCGCAAGGCGTTCGCGATTGCCGGCTATGACGATGCGGTGCTCGAGGCGCGCTTCGGCGGCCTCTACCGCGCGTTCCGCTACGGCGCGCCGCCGCACGGCGGCATGGCGGCCGGGCTCGACCGCATGGTGATGCTGCTGTGCCGCGAGCACAATCTGCGCGAGGTCGCGCTGTTCCCGATGACGCAGCGCGCCGAGGATCTGCTGATGGGCGCCCCCTCCGAGGTCTCGCCCAAGCAGCTCAAGGAGCTGCACATCCGTCTCGATCTGCCGCCGAAACCCGACGGTTAGTTAGCTCGAGCCGCGCCTCGACGGCTCGATCGACGTTCGAAAATCAGCTGCTGATGGCGACTCCAGCCCCGGGGGAGATGCCATGGCGACGCTGCTCGCAAGGAATGCGGACGTGGTCGTCACCATGGACGGCCGACGCCGGGAGCTCAAAAACGCCGGCGTTTTTTGCCCGCGACGGCGTCATCGAGCAGGTGGGGCTCGCCGCGGAACTGCCGGCCACGGCCGATCGGACACTCGACCTGCGGGGCCACATCCTGCTTCCCGGAATGATCAACTGCCACCACCATCTGGATCAGGTCCTGACGCGGAATTTACCCGCGGGCCAAGACACCAACCTGTTCCCTTGGCTCAAGGCGCATTACCGCGTCTGGGCGCTTGCGCGCGAATCAAGCGGCGTTGCGTTGAACCTGAATACGGTCGCCGAAGTTGAAGGGTCCGTCGTCCGCCGACGAAATTGCCGGGTGGCGCTATGGCGACACGCCTTCCACGGCATAAATGCGGAACTTCGCGTATTTGTCCCCCACCTTCTTGGCTTCCTTGTAAGCCGAAGAATTAAATGCGGCTTGTGCTTTTTCCATGCTCTCGAAGGCCATCACGGCAATGCGCGGTTTGGGTGGCTCACCGTACATGGCTGCGGTCTCGCCTCCGCGAACGAGGTATTTGCCGCCTCCATCCGTAACCGCTTTCGCTGCAATCGGCACGTACTCCTTTTCGTAAGGCTCCGGGTTCGTCACATCGATCTCCGCAACGACATATGCGATTGGTTTGGCCTGGGCGTGGAGCGCTTGAACGGCAGCAGCGCCGAGCGCAACTCCTGCCAGGATCGACAATGCGACGGTGTAGCGGGTTTTCATCACCTCTTTCTCCTACTGACGTCTGACGACCGGCAGGAACTTAATAGGTCTGCGCCTGATCCGCGAACGTCTCTGTTTGCGTCCGCCGGATCGGAGGACGACTTCGAGACCGACGGTTTGTCGGTTTTATCTCCCGGTCCAGCAGCAATCCGGATGCCTGGGATCGATTCTTCCGCCTGCGTTCAAGTCGCATCTGTAGAAACCGGGAGCGCAGGCGCGGGAAGGAGGGCCCGCGAGAGGCTGCCAGCAGCAGTCCGGATTGGCGGGATCAATCCTTCCGCCTCTGTTCAAGCTGCACTTGTAGTAATTCTTGCGGCACTCCCGGGCTTCAGCCGGGCTCCCCGCCACGGCGGTCACAACAGAAGCCAGAGCGGCCACGGCCCCGGCCATGCCGAGGACTCGTTTGGCGCTGGCGCCGGGACGATGGAGCGGGAATGAATTGGGTCGCATGGCGATGGCTCCTTGTCGCGACGCCTGCCGGTGCTTCGGCCGCTCTCGAAGCATCGTGCGCCTGCCGATGCTACTCTGGCGTCCGTCCGCCGATGGTGATGTGAATAATCGCGCATCAGGGTCCTTCCTGCAAGACCGCTGCTGATGTTCCGGGTTTCTGCCTCGGACAATCCTGCAGCAGATCGAATTCGCCTGACGACCAACATGGTTGCGGGGGTTGCCGCCTTCGCGTGGCGGCATGCACGCTCCAGCGGAGATCGCTCGTCGATTGAGCTTGCTCGGGGGCCTGGTGCGGATACGCTGGTCCATCCTGTGCGTCTACTCGTAAATCGCGATCGGTCGGTATGGTTCGTCAATGTCCATCTTGGGCGCCGACTCCGTGGCAATTCTCTCGCAAACACCGCATTTTTGAGCAAATGAGCGGGACGACCGAACCTATATGCACGTCGTATCGATGCACTTCAGAAAGGATAGACTGTCATGAGAACCCGAACTTTCATGAAGAGCGCACTTGCAGCCGCAGTCGCTCTATCGACTGTTATGACCCTTGCCGCGCCTTCGCTCGCTGCCGCACGGCATCATCGCAGCGCGCCGGGTTATGCCTACGGCCGGGTCGACCACCCCGGTATTCTCCACCCGACGCCTCGTCAGCTCGGGTGGGGAAACGAGTGCATGGTCGACAATGGCCAGGGCCGGTACTTCCCCTGCGATGCTGGTGGCGATTGATCCAACACCATCTCGAATGCCGCATCCAAGCCCCGGTCTTTGGTTAGGTCGGGGTTTTTTTGGCCTCACTCTCCGGTGGGCGGTCGTGGCTGCTCCAGTCATCGCGCACTACGAGGGGCTCAAATGACGTACCCGCTTCAGGTCGTGGACTGGACTCGATGGTTCATCGGCTTCGGCACCGTCCTGGCGTCCGCCGGCTTCCTCTTCGCGTGCATGGTCACCACGTTTGACATGATGAAGGACGCGAACGACTGGAACAAGAAGCCCTACTGCTTCTTGACCAGCAATGCCCGCAAGTATTGCCTGCCCGCAGTCGTCCTCGGGTGCGTTTTGCTGATCGTAATTCCTGACCACAACTCTGCGATGGGAATGTTCCGATGAAGACCCGGATCAAAGTATTCGGCGGTATCGCGTCGGTTGCCCGGTCGTAAGTTCAGCTATGGGCCAATTGAAACTTTTATCACGTCGCGAAGCTGAGCAGCGCGTCGCGCGGCCAGAAGGCTTGCGGCAACGCCGCTCTGCGGTGACTCCGCGCCGGTTCACAACCTGATCGATCATTTCTCTGCTGGCGACGACTGCGCCTCGTCAGGAGCCGGAGAAGGAACACTCGCTCGCAAACTGGGCAATCTCGCCAACTCGAATGTCCGGAAGGTTCGGTGTTGATGGCGTCGGCGTGGATGTGATTCAAGCTCCCCGACCGGAGCTCCGAATCATGGGTATGAACTCTCCGACTCGAGTGGGCTGCCGTCAGGCCGTTGCGCCCGAATAAGCCGCGTCTCGGCACCCTCTGCCGCAGCAAGGGGGAGAGGGAAAGGAGTTTGCGGCGCGTCCTCGGCACGAGCACTGCTTCAGACGAAGGCCATTCCCGTGGGCGGCGCGCTGGGCTTAAATCGGGCCCGCACGCCAGGGAGGAGCCCCGTGTCGAACCTGTCCGAGGAGCTGCGCGAAAGCGCGCTCGCCTATCACCGCGGGCCGCCCCCGGGAAAGCTCGAGATCGCGGCGACCAAGCCGCTCGCCAACCAGCGCGATCTCGCGCTCGCGTATTCGCCGGGCGTCGCCGCGGCCTGCGAGGCGATCGCGGCGGACCCCGGCGAGGCCGCCGCGCTCACCGCGCGCGCCAACCTCGTCGCCGTGGTCAGCAACGGCACCGCCGTGCTCGGGCTCGGCGACATCGGCCCGCTCGCCGGCAAGCCGGTGATGGAGGGCAAGGCGGTCCTGTTCAAGAAATTCGCCGGCATCGACGTGTTCGACATCGAGATCGCGGCCAAGGAGATCGAGCGCATGGTCGAGGTCGTAGCCGCGCTCGAGCCGACGTTCGGCGGCATCAATCTCGAGGACATCAAGGCGCCGGAGTGCTTCGAGGTCGAAGCGCGGCTCAAGGCGCGCATGAAGATCCCGGTGTTCCATGACGACCAGCACGGCACCGCGATCATCGTCGCCGCCGCCGTGCAGAACGCGCTGCGCCTGAGCGGCAAGCGGCTCGACGCGGTGAAGATCGTCACCTCCGGGGCGGGCGCCGCGGCGCTCGCCTGCCTCAATCTCTTGGTCGCGCTCGGCGCCAAGCCGCACAACATCTGGGTGAGCGACATCGAAGGCGTCGTCTACGAGGGGCGCCAAAAGCTGATGGACCGCTGGAAGGCGGTCTATGCGCAGAAGACGCAGGCGCGCAAGCTCGCCGACGTGATCGAGGGCGCCGACATTTTCCTCGGCCTCTCCGCCGGCGGTGTGCTCAAGCCCGACATGGTGGCCCGCATGGCCGCGGGGCCGCTGATCATGGCGCTAGCCAATCCTAGTCCGGAGATCATGCCGGAGGACGCGCTCGCGGTGCGGCCCGACGCCATGATCTGCACCGGGCGTTCCGACTACGCCAACCAGGTCAACAACGTGCTGTGCTTCCCGTACATTTTTCGCGGCGCGCTCGACGTCGGCGCGACCGCGATCGACGAGGCGATGAAGCGCGCGGCGGTCGAGGCGATCGCGGCGCTCGCCCGCGAGCCGCCCTCCGACGTCGCCGCCCGCGCCTACGGCGGGGAGGCGAGGACGTTCGGGCCGGGCTCCCTCATCCCCAATCCGTTCGATCCGCGGCTGATCCTGCGCATCGCGCCCGCGGTCGCGAGAGCCGCGATGGATTCCGGCGTCGCCACGCGGCCGATCGCGGATTTCGAGCAGTACCGCGAGCGGCTGATCCGGTTCGTGTTCCGCTCCGGCGTGATCATGAAGCCGGTGTTCGCCCACGCGAAGGCGGCGCCCAAGCGCGTGATCTATGCCGAGGGCGAGAACGAGCGCATCCTGCGCGCCGCACAGGTGCTTGCCGAAGAAGGCCTCGCCCGCCCGATCCTGGTCGGCCGCCCGGCCGTGATCGAGGCGCGGCTGCAGCGGTTCGGCCTGTCGATTCGCCCCGACAAGGATTTCGACCTCGTCAATCCCGACGACGATCCGCGCTACCGGGACTACGTCGAGACCTATGTCGAGGCCGCCGGCCGGCACGGCGTCACGCCGGACGTGGCGCGCACCCTGGTGCGCACCGACGCAACCGTGATCGCCGCGCTGGCGCTCCGCCGCGGCGAGGTGGACGCCATGATCTGCGGGGTCGAGGGCCGCTACCGCAAGCACCTGGAGCACATCCGCGACATCATCGGGCTTGCGCCCGGCGTGCGGGAATTGGCCGCCCTCTCGCTCGTGATCAGCGCGAAGGGCGAGCATTTCCTCGCCGACACCCAGGTCACGCAGCACCCTTCGAGCGAGGACATCGCCGCCATGGCGGTGCTCGCCGCCGCCCATGTCCGGCGCTTCGGGCTCGAGCCCAAGATCGCGCTGCTCTCCCATTCGGATTTCGGCAGCTACGAGAGCGAATCGGCCCGCAGGATGCGGCGCGCCTCCGAGCTGCTCGCCGCGAATCACCCGGAGCTCGAGGCGGACGGCGAGATGAACGCCGAATCGGCGCTCAACCCGGAATACCGGGCACGCGTGCTGCCGCATTCGCGGCTGAAGGGCGAGGCCAACGTGCTGATCCTGCCGGATCTCGATGCCGCCAACATCGCCTACCACGCCATCCAGGCGTTCGCCGGCGCGCTTCCGGTGGGGCCGATTCTCATGGGCGCGGCGCATCCGGCCCACATCCTCACACCCTCTGTGACCCCGCGCGGCATCGTCAACATGACGGCGATCGCCGTTGTCGAAGCGCAGGCGTGCACCGGCGCGGCGCCGGGGCAAGAAGCGGAGGCGGCGGACGTTTGATCCCGGCGCCGGAACCGCAGCTCTTGCCTGGTTGTGGGCATTATGAAAATCGGAACCTTTTTGCTGAAGAATCGCTTGCAGGCTGGTAGTGTTGTGTTTATGTGGGCCTGAGCCGCTGGGTAGGGTCCGCGTATGGGTCTGTTCCAGCGGCGTTTCGCTGACCGTGGAGCCGGTTCGCCGGCGCCTCGGGTTCGATCTCTGGTTGGGGAGGACGGCATGCGCCCGAACGCCCTCTTCCAATTGGGGATGGACTTGGGGACCCCAAGTACCTCCCGAAAGGAAGATTCCGCGATCGTCTCGCCTGCGTCGGCCGACGCCGAAGCGCGCGATGATCATTTCGTGGTGAGAAACGGGGTGCGCTGCGCCGGCGTGCATCTCATCGTCGATCTCTACGACGCCGAACGGCTCGACGACGTGGATCATATCGAGGCGGCGCTGCGCCGCGCGGTGGCCGCCGCCGGTGCGACGCTGCTGCACGTCCATCTCCACCATTTCGAGCCCAACGGCGGCGTCTCCGGCGTGGCGGTGCTGGCCGAGAGCCACATCTCCATCCACTCCTGGCCCGAAGCCAATTACGCGGCGCTCGACATCTTCATGTGCGGCAAGGCCGATCCGGACAAATGCGTGCCGGTGCTGCGCGAAGCGTTCAACCCCAAGCGCCTCGCCGTGAGCGAGCTCTTGCGCGGCCAGGGC
>WNGD01001492.1_pt1 | contig 25925 bp, 24 predicted proteins | sample 5400671 | NCBI WGS metagenome assembly WNGD01 (sample SAMN13153369, study PRJNA577476) | soil metagenome | isolation source: 40 cm soil or saprolite under grassland replicate 2 | place: USA:California | collected 2016-06-15
GGCAGATCTGGGCATGATCTTGGTGCGGTCGGCGCAGCGATTCGGATCGAAGCAGGCCCTCATCGCCGGTGGCCGGACGCTGACCTACCGGGCGCTGCATGAGCTGTGCGACCGGGTGGCCGGTGGCCTGTACGCGGCGGGGGTGCGGCCCGGCGACCGCGTCTCGCTGTATTCGCCCAACCGGTGGGAGTGGGTGGTCGCCTACCATGCGGCCCTGCGGGCCGGGGCTGTCGTCAACCCGATCAACGCGATGCTCACCCCGGAAGAAGTCGCCTTCGTTCTCAACGACTGCGGCGCAGCGGCGATCTTCACTGCTGGGGAGAAGGCCGGGGTGATCCTCAGCCTGACCCGTACTGTGCCCACCCTGCGCCGGGTCATCAGCTTCGACCCCGTGGACGGCGACGCCACCCCCTTCGACGAGCTGATCAGCGGCCCCGCGGTGGCGCCGGAGGTACCCAGGCCAGCACCGGTGGACCTGTCAACGATTGGCTACACATCCGGCACGACGGGTCACCCCAAGGGGGCGATGCAGTCGCATCGGGCCGTTTTCCTCAGCTCCGCGGCGCTGTTCGCGGTTCAGACCCGGACCGATGGCGACGTGATGCTCACCGCCCTGCCCCTGCCCCACGTCTACGGCAACATCGTGATGAATGGCACCTTCATGGCCGGCGCCACGCTGGTGCTCATGGAGCGCTTCGATGCCGCGCTGGCTCTGGCGGAAATCCAGCGCCATCACGTGACGGTCTTCGACGGTGTGCCGACCATGTACGCGATGATGCTGGCTGACCCATCCCTGCCCGGCACCGACCTGTCCTCGCTGCGGGCCTGCGCGGTGGGCGGCCAGACCATGCCGGTGGCGAAGATGGCCGAGTGGGAGCGCCGCTCCCAGGCGCCCCTGCTGGAGCTGTGGGGGATGACCGAACTGGGCGGCGCGGGGACGAGCAACTGCAGTTACATGCCCAACGTCCACGGCTCGATCGGCTTCGCGCTTCCCGGGCTGGAGGCCCGGGTTGCCGCGCTCGACGATGCGGGCGTCACGGCACCCGACGGCGAGCCGGGCGAACTGATGGTCCGCGGCCCGCTGGTCATGCTCGGCTACTACGGCAATGACCAGGCGACACGCGCCGCGATCGAGCCCGACGGCTGGCTGCACACCGGCGACATCGCCACCCGTGACGACGAGGGCCACTACTTCATCGTCGACCGCAAGAAGGACCTGATCATCACCGGCGGGTTCAACGTCTACCCGGCCGAGATCGAGCGCGTGGTCGCCTCCCATCCCGCGGTGGCCATGGTCGCCGTCGGCTCGGTGCCCGACGAGATCCGCGGTGAGCTGGCCCGCGCCTACGTGGTGCTCCGCCCCGGCGTCACGGCAACCGAGACCCAGATCATCGAGCACTGCGGGCCGCACCTGGCTGCTTACAAGCTGCCCCGGTCAGTCCGGTTCGTGCCCGACCTGCCCAAGACGTCGACCGGCAAGGTGATGCGCCGGGAGCTGAAAACCCTCGACAGCTGAGGCCGCTTCCCGGTCAGCTGGCATCCGCCGCCGCGGCGGAGAGCAACTGGTGCTCAGGCCGCGTACTTCCGCACTAGTTCGCCGACGCGCGGGAGCGCGGCCTCGACGTGCTTGGCGGCGCTGCCGCGGACGGTGCGGTACGCCTTGATGATCGTGGGCCGGCCGGAGGCCGCCGCGCGGGCGTCGGTCACCGAGAGCAGGGCCTCCGCCACCTCCTCACCGCGCTTGGCCAGGTAGTCGCCGAACTCGGATCCGCCGGAGGCGTTGAAGTCCGCCCAGTACGGCTCAAGCTCGTCCACCATCTGCGGAAGCAGCGACTCCACCATGTAACGGACGTGGCCCGGCAAGAAGGTGTTCACGGTCTTGTAGGCGATCTTGACGGCAGTCCCGGAGATTCCCGACTTGTCCGAGACCTCCTGCTCGATCAGCAGATAGCAGTCGGCGATCACCTTGGGCTGGTTGTCCGGCGCGAGCAGGATCTCCCGAAGCGTGGCTGCCATGGGTATGTTCTTCTCCTTGCCGCCGGGGGCGTGGCCCGTTGGATTCCGCACGCGCCCCGCGAACGCGCCGTCGGTCACTAGACGGCGAGCACCCGCCCGCGGTTTACCGCGCGTGCTGGCCGGGATCGGCCGGACCAGAGGCTGTGGCCTGACTCTGTTCAAGTTGCCTGGTCGGCGAGGTATTCGTGGGCCAGCTGGACGGCGATAGCGCCTTCACCGACGGCGGAGGCGACGCGTTTGACGGAGCGGTGGCGCACGTCGCCGGCGGCGAAGACGCCAGGCAAGCTGGTCTCCAGGAAGAGCGGTGGCCGCTCGAGCGGCCATCTGGCGGGCGGCGGTCCGGCGCGGGCCAGGTCACGCCCGGTCAGCACGTAGCCTCGCCGGTCGCATGCGATGGTTTCCCGCAGCCATTGGGTGCGCGGGTCGGCACCGATCAGCACGAACAGGGCGGCCGCCGGGACGGTCTGGCTGGCGCCGCTGCGGCTGTTGCGCAGGGAGAGCTGCTCCAGCCGCCCGCTGCCCTGCCCGCCGGCCGCCTCGGTGCGCAGCCGGACCGAGATGTTCGGGGTCGCCTCGATCTTCTGGACCAGGTAGTCGGACATGGTCGTGGCGAGGGCATCGCCACGGACCAGCATGGTCACCGATGCGGCGTGCCCAGCCAGGTGGATCGCGGCCTGCCCGGCCGAGTTGCCCGCCCCGACGGTGAACACGTCGCAGCCCTGCATGGCGTGGGCTTCGCTGCCCGCGGCGCCGTAGAACACCCCCGCCCCGGCCAGGGCCTCCAGGCTGGGCACACCCAGGCGCCGCCAGGCCACCCCCGGCGCCAGGATCACCGTCCGTGCCGCGACCTGCCGCCCATCGGACAGGGACAGCAGCCGCTGGGGGCCGTCGGCGGCCAGCGCGGTCGCGGCCTGGGCGAACACGAAACTGGCACCAAACAGCCACGCCTGCTCGAAGGTCCGGAAGGCAAGATCATCACCGCTGATCCCGTGCGGGAACCCGGGATAGTTGCGGATCAGCGAGCTGGTCCCCGCCCGACCACCGAAGACCTCCGGCTCCAGCACCAGCGTGGCCAGCCCCTCGGAGGCCGCCGACACGGCCGCGGCGAGCCCGGCCGCCCCGGCACCAACGATGGCGATGTCGTAGCTGCTGGCCGCCGGGCGGATGGCCGCCCCCAGGAACTCGGTGAGCTCGGCGTGAGAGGGATCGACCAGCACCTGGCCGGTGCGGAAGATCGCCACCGGCAGGCGGCTGCCGTCCTGGCCGGCTTCGCGCAGCAGCTGCCGGCCGGTCTGCGAATCATGCGGATAGAACCGGTAGGGCATGGCGATGCGGGTGAGCGTGTCGCGCAGCTCATGCGAGCGTGGCTCCCACTGCCGGCCGACGATCCGGATCGCCGCGAACGAGGGCTCCCGCGTCTTGCTCCAGTCGGCCAGGAAGTCGCTGACCTGCGGATACAGCCACCGCTCAGTCGGCTGCCAGGGCGTGAACAGGTGGTAGTCGATTTGCCCGACCGTCATTGCCCGCACGGCGGGATGGGCCGCGCGGTAATCGCCCCGGGCGACCAGCAGCACCCGTCTGGCCGCCGGGTGCAGCTCATGGGCGGCCACCAAGAACTCCACGCCGCTCATCTCGGCCATCCGCTGCCCGGCGACCAGCAGCGCAACCGCCCGCGACTGCGCCCAGCCGCCTGAGCGCGGCCAGCGCCGCGACCGGCGAGCGCTCGGCCAGGACCTGGTAGTCCGCCCCGAAGCGGCGGCCGACATCACCCGCCAGCGCCTCCAGCGCCGCGGGGTCGTCATCCACCAGCAACAGCACCGGCGTCCCCATACGCACCCCCGACATGACGGCCGGACCGTGAGGTCGTGCTCTTTGGGCACGGCCAACCGCGGCACCGATCATCCTGTATAACACCGTCTTGTTTGCCGAATTCGGCGACCTTGACGGGGTCGGGTGCTTTGCGTTCCATGGCCGGTCAGGGCCGGGGCTGCCACCGGATTGGTGCCTCGCGGCGGCCCGTCGCTGGCCGTCGTGTTGATGGGAGGCGATCTGTTCGGCTATGTACCCGGCGTCGTTGCCGACCCCGCCGAGTAGCGAGGAGGTGAACGCCGACAGGAACCACAGCCCGACGAAGTACAGGCCGGGCTGGGATCCAACGACCCCACGGTGGTGTGCCGGTGTGCCGTCTTGGTCGAAGACTGGGAGGTCGATCCAGGTGAAGTCGGGCCTGAACCCGGTGCACCAGAGCACCGTCGCCACGTCCATGACGCGGCCGTTCTCCAGCATCGGCGAGCCGTCCCGGACGCCGACGGTCCTTGGCACTCGCTCGACCCCGGCGGCGGCGAGCTCCTTGGGCCGCACCCGTTCCAGCGGCGAGGTAGTGGTCAGGGCCTTGGGTCGTGCCTTGCGGCCGATCGGGGTCTGCACGGTCAGCACCCGGGAGACGAACCACCAGAACGGGGGGGTGAGCAGCCGGTCCCACTTGCTGCCGGTGCGGATGGGGATGTGGCCTGTGGCCGGGCCCGATAGCCAGGTCGGGTGGGTGCGCGAGACTTCAAAGGCGATCTCGGCACCGGAGTTGCCGGCGCCCACCACCAGCACACCGCCCGCGGGGAGCTGGGACGGGTCCCGGTACCGGTTGGGGTCCAGCTGCAGGATGCGCGGGTCGAGGTCGGCGGCGAAGGCGGGGATCCGGGGCTTGTGGTGGGCGCCGGACGCGACCACCACATGGTCGGCCAGGATCCGGCTGTCGCCGGCGGCTACCACGTACCGGTCCCCGTCCCTGGAGACGCGGTCCACGCGGACGCCGCTGCGCACCGGCAGGTCGAACCGGATTGCATAGGCCTCGAGGTAGTCGGCGACCTGATCTTTGGTGGGGTAGGAGAAGGCGGGTGCGGGGAAGGGCATCCCCGGCAGCCCGTCGTAGCGGGCCGGGGTGAACAGGTGCAGCGAGTCCCAGCGCTGGCGCCAGGAGTCGCCGGTCCGCTGGCTGGCATCCAGGATCACGAACCGCCGCCCTCGCTTGGCCAGGTGGTAGCCGATCGCCAGGCCCGCCTGGCCGCCGCCGACGATGACCGTCTCGAACCGCTCCGTGGCCGCGGCCGGGGCTGTCCGCGGGTCGCCTTTGTGGTCAGTGGCTTGCCGGTTCATGGCTGCCGCCTGGGGCTTGACGGGACCGGGGCGAGGGAGGCGCTCAGCGCGCGCAGGAACGCTTCGGGCTGTTCGGCGGCGGGGTCGTCGGCGGCGTACTCGATCACGTGCAGCGGCCAGCCATAGCGGGCGCTCGCGGCCTGGGCGACCCCGAGGCGCACCTGCCGGTCGTGCCGTCCCCAGATCAGGGTCGTGGGCACGGCGATCCGCACCAGCTCCGCCGGTGGGATCAACCGCAGCCCGAGCTCCGGCATCAGGCTGCGGAGCGAGGCTTTCTGCCCCGGGCTGCGGGCACGGTCCAGGGCGTACGCTTCCAGCAGCGCCGCACGCTCCCCCAGCTGCTCGCGGTACCCGTCCAGGTCGACCATGCACTGGCGGAACAGACGCTCCTGGGTGTGCTCGGTCTGCCGCACCATGACGCCGATCATGGCGAACGTGAACCTGGGCGCCGGCCGGAACCGGCCCAGCCCCAAGCTGTCCGCGAGCACCAGCCGGGCGACCCGGTCACCGTGGCCGGCGGCGAAGCGGGCTGCGATGGCGCCGCCCAGCCCATGCGCAACCAGCGCCGGCGGCGACGCGCAGGTCCGCTCGATCAGCTCACCGAGCCAGGCCGCCATCCGGACGGCGTCCGGCGGGTCGCCGGCCACCGCCGAGGCCCCGTGACCGGGCAGGTCGGGCACCACCACCCTGTGGGCCCGCACCAGGTCCGGTATCACCCGCATCCAGCAGGCCGCGAACTCGGCGGCGCCGTGCAGCAGGAGAACCGGCGGGCCGTCACCGCCCTCCAATACCGCGGTCGAAACGCCGGCCAGCTCCAGCCGCCGCTCGGTGACGGGCATCCCGGTCAGCAGGCGTTCGCGGGCGATCTCCCCGGCGGAGCGCCGGGTGCGGGCCTTCACGTCGCGCTGCCGGTTCGCCGCTGCCTCTTCATGGTCCCTGGTCGTGATCATCGCTTGCTCCTCACGCAGCTGTTGGGCGCCGGTATTGCGACAATGCGATCTGGCCGGAAGGCATGCATCGGCGAAACTACCCAACTTTGGGCAGCTGGCCGCGTAGGCGATTCCCGCCCAGGGTGTCAGATGAGCTGGTGCTGGTAGGCGTAGGCCGTGGCCGCAGCGCGCGACGACACGCCCAGTTTGGTGAACGTGTTGCTCACGTGCCGGTCCACCGTCCGCTCGCTCAGGAACAGGTCGGCGGCGATCGACCGGTTGGTCTGGCCGGCCGCGACCAGGCGCAGCACCTGCAGCTCACGCACGGTCAGCCCGCCCGCCGCCCGGCGGGCCGGTTTCTTGGTCAGCGCCTCCGCCCTGGCTAGGTCCGGTGCCGCCTCCAGCTGCCGGAATACCCAGCGCGCGGCATCGAGTTCCATCTCCGCGCCGTCCTCGTCCCCGAGCTTGCGGCAGGCCAGCCCGATCAGGACCCGGACCCGCGCCGCTTCGTACGGCACCTCCAGGTCCTGCCAGGCCATCCACGCATGGCGCAGATGCTGCAGGGCGGCTCGGGCATCACCCTCGCCGAGGAGCACGGCGCCCTGGGCATGCGCGGCCACCGCCCCCAGCAGCGGCGCGGCAGGGCCATCGGCAAGCTGCATCAGCTCGTCGGCCGCGGCGCGGGCCGCGTGGACGTCACCGACGGCAAGGATGATCTCGACGTAGGCGGCGAGCAGCTTGGACCGGGCCACGCGATCCTGCGCCTCGTCCATGACCCGGCGGATCGCCGCAGCCGCGGCATCGACCTGTCCCTGCGCCAGCCGCAGCTGGGCCAGGCCGGGCTGCGGCTCCCGCCCGAGCTGGCTGGCGCGGCGGTAGGCCTCCTCGGCCTTGATGAACTCGCCGCGCAGCCGGTGGAGCTCGGCCTGCTGGTAGAAGGCCATGCCGGCCGCCGGCTGACCAGGTGGCTCGGAGAGCCGTTCGCACGCCCGCTGCGCCTCCTCCATGGCGTCCGGCCAGGCGCCATGCAGCTGCATGATCTCGGCGCGGTGCACCAGGCACTGGCCACGGAAGGGGACCAGATCCGGCTGGGACGCACACCAGTGCGTCAGCGCCGCCGTCCACTGCCGGGCCCGGCGCAGATCGAAGATCTCCTGGCACGCCTCGATCACGGCGCAGTAGACGATCCCCGTAACGACCGGCGACACTTCGCCGGCCTCAACGGCAATCATGACCTCATCCAGCAGCGCCACGCCCGCGGCCGTCTCACCCAGCGGGATCATGGACCCGCCAAGACCAAGTCGGCCAAGCGCGACCAGGTCCGGGTCGCCGAAGCGCTCGCCGATCTTGGCCGCCTGGCCGAAGGCAGCAGCGGCCGCCGCGGCGTCGCCCTCGGCCATCTGCTGCAGCCCGGCCGGGAACAGCAGGTAGCCCCGTTCGACACAGTCCTGCGGGAGGTCATCGAGCAGCCGGTTGGCCCGGGCGACCCAGCCGCTACCACGGGCCACCTCGCCCCGGTTAAAGAAGCCAAAGGCCAGCCAGAACGCGCCCCGAACAGCCCGCTCCACGCTGCCCCGGCGCAAGAACTCATGGTGCGCACGCGCCCCGGCGTCGGCGCACGCCTCATCCCTCCCGGTCAGGTACGCGGCCATCGCCAGCCGCTCCAGGTCTTCAGCCTCAAGCGGGGACTCCCGGTCGGCGGCCGACAGCAAAGCGAAGGCATCCCCCCAAGCCTGCCGCCCAAAAGACTCCCGGCCCCGATCGAGAGCATCGGTCGTCCTCATACACCCTCCCAGCCCTCGAGTGGCCGCACTCGACAGCACCGCGCCTAGCTTCCTGCTCCTGGCCCTGGTCCGGCCTCCTCCGTGCGCGGCCCCGCGGCGAGCTGCGGCGCCGTCAGCCGGGTTCCTGCTGGGCGGCGAATCGCTGCAGCCATCACAGGTGCACGCGATCGCCACCAGAACTCCGGGGCCCGTCATGAACCCACCCCGGCAGATGCGCCACGCCAGGCAACCCCCATGACGCGAGCACAACCTGTCTTTCTAGCCGGGGAGCGTGACGCAGGCGTGCAGGTGCCATGGAAACCGTGTGGAGATGGCGATAATGCCGGGGTGGCCAGGACAGCAGCGGACGCGGTGCGCCGGATCGGGGTCAAGCTTGCTGCGCTGGCGCAAGACGGGCTGGCCTACACCTCTGACGAGTACGACCGGGACCGCTACCGGCAGGTGAGCCGGCTGGCGGCCGAGTTGCTGTCGGTGCTGAGCGGCCGGCCGGCGGATGAGCTCGCCGTCGAACTCGGCCGCGATTCCGGCTACGCCACGCCGAAGATCGACGTACGCGGTGTGATGTTCGACGATCACGAGCGCGTGCTGCTGATGCGCGAGAGGGCCGACGGCCGGTGGTCGCTGCCGGGCGGCTGGGCCGATCCGGGGGACTCGCCCGCGGCCGCGGTCACCCGGGAGATTCTCGAGGAGACCGGGTATCACAGCTCGGCGGTGAAGCTGATCGCCTGCTGGGACCGTGAGCTCCAGGACAACCCGCCACCTCTGCCGGTTCACGTCTACAAGCTGTTTTTCCTGTGCCGTTCGGGCGGTGCCGTGCAGCCGCCGGCGGCGCTCGAGACCGCTGGCATCGGCTGGTTCGACGTCTCCGCGCTGCCGCCGCTGTCGCTCGGCCGCGTCAATCACCGCCAGCTCGAGCGGGCACTGGCCCACCATCGTGACCCCGCCCTGCCAACTGAGTTCGACTGACGCGGCTGCGCCACCCGGCAGTGATCGCTGGAAAACCGTTGTGGCTGGGGGCGGCGGCCGGGAACGCACAATCGATCGGGTGGAGACAGACACCTTCGTGCGTAATGGTTACGTCGCCGTGCGCGGCGCTTTCGATGAGCGCATCGCCGGATTCTGCCGGGACATGATCTGGGACTCCCTGGGCGGGCAGGGCATCTCGCGGGCCGACCGCGACACCTGGACGCGGCCGCTGGTGAGGATCGCGTGTCCGGAGGGTCAGCCGTTCGCCGCGGCTGCGGCCTCTCCTGCGCTGACGGCCGCCTATGACGAGCTCATCGGGGCGGGCAGGTGGACCCGGCGCGCCTGCTCGCCCTGTTCCTGTTCTCCGACGCCGGCGCCGACGACGCCCCCACCCGGCTCATCGCGGGTTCACACCTGTTCGTCCCGCCGGTCCTCGCTCCTGCCGGGGAGGGCGGCATGCCCGGCGGCGACGTGCCCGCCAGGCTCCAGCCGTCGGTGCTGTGCCGGCGCGCCGCCGAGGCCACCGGTCGTGCTGGCGATGTGTACCTGCGTCATCCGTTCATCGTGCACACCGCGACCTGGCCGCACCGGGGCACCTCGCCGCGGATGATGGCCCAGCCCGGCGTCGAGGTCCCCGGCGGCTTCGCCCTCGACGGATCCGACCTCTCGCCGGTGGCACGGGCGATAGTCGAAGGCCTGGCACCAGCGAGCTGACCCAGACCGGTCTCGCCCCAGAAGGCTGCCGCCAGCCCGGCGGATCCTTCCCAATGAGCCCGTCCAGTACCAGGTCGCGAGTCCTTGCGGCGCGGCCGCCGATGACTGCCGGGACCGGATTGTGTTGCAGGAGCGGGCGCGCCGGTGGTATAGGAATGCCCTCAGATAGGCAAAGAGGTCGCCATGTTTGAGCCCGCCTTACGAGGTGGGGGAGCCAGGTAGCGCTGCTGTCAGCAATCCGGCCGCCGCGCGGGTAAGGAGGCGAGGCAGCGTTATGACTGGAAACTGGACGCGCAGGCAGGCACTGCGGCGCGGCGGAGCCGCCGCGGCCGGCGTCGCGGGGCTGGGGCTGGCCGGTTACGTCGGCTATTCGTGGCCGCATCCGGAGGCCACCGCTGGTACGCCGGACTCCACCGCGGGCACGCACCCGGCAGCCACCGATGCCCCAAGCCCGGCCGCCGCTCACCCGGCCGCCGGCAACACCGCCGCCGTCGACCACTTCGTGACCAGGAGTGATATTTATCCCCCGGCCATCAAGGTAACGCGGGACGCCGGCGGGGCCAGCCAGCCCCCGTATATATTCGTCGCGCCGAGAGGCTACACGTCCAAGTCAATAGGGCAGTCCGGCCTGATGATCGTGGACAGGAACGGCGGCCTGGTCTGGTTCGGGCAGCCCCTCGGCGGGACACCGCTGAACTTCGCCGCGCAGGAGTACCGCGGCAAGCCGGTGCTCACCTGGTCGGCGGGCGTTGTGAGCGAGGTCGGCGTCACCACCGGGACGTCCTACATTGCCGACAGCTCCTACCGTGTCATCGCCACCGTCAAGGCTGGCAACGGGGCCCAGACGGACCTGCATGATTTCAAGCTCACCCCGCAGGGCACCGCCCTGGTCACCGCGCACCGGAAGGTGTCCGCCGACCTTTCGCCGCTGGGCGGGCCGGCCAAGGGTGCGGTCCTGACCAGCATCGTCCAGGAGATCGACGTCGCCAGCGGCAAGATGCTCGTCGAGTGGGACAGCATGGATCATGTGAAGCTCACCGAGTCGAAGCAACCCCTGAGAGGGGGAACGGCAGCTACGCCGTACGACTACTTCCACATCAACTCCATCGCTCTCGCGCCCGACGGCGACCTGCTCATCTCGTCCCGCAATACCTGGACCGTCTACAAGGTCGCCCGCCGGAGCGGCGCGATCCGGTGGCGGCTCGGCGGGAAGAAGTCCGATTTCAAGTCGGGGCCAGGCGCTGCCTTCTCCTGGCAGCACGACGCGCAAATGCCCGCGCCGGATCTGCTCACCGTGTTCGACAACGCCTCCGCGCCGCCGGAGGAGCCCACGTCACGGGCTCTGGTGCTGCACGTGGACACCGCCGCCATGCGGGTCACGCTGAAACACGCGTACGCACATCCGGCCGGCCTGCTCGCCGATAACCAGGGAAGCACGCAACTGCTGCCGGATGGGCGGGCGTTCGTGGGCTGGGGCGCCCAGCCGTACTTCTCCGAGTTCGCCGGCAACGGCGAGTTGCTCCTGGACGGCCAGTATCCCCTCAACGACCAGTCCTACCGCGCGTTCACGTTCAGCTGGACCGGGCACCCCGCGGACAAGCCGGCCGTCGCCGTGCGCCCCAATCCGGCCCGTGGCTCGGCAGTCCATGTGAGCTGGAACGGCGCGACGGAGGTCGAGACGTGGAAAGTTCTCGCCGGCCGGAGCCCATCATCCCTGGTGGCAGCCGGATCACAGCGGCGGGCCGGCTTCGAGACGATGATCTCCGTGAACAGCGAAGGACCCTACTTCGCGGTGACCGCGCATGACTCAAGCGGCCGGCAGCTCGGCCGGTCCGCGACCGTCAAACGCACTGCTGCCTAGGGCCATGCCCGGCGGGGGTGAGCCGGCCGGCCGGGTTCCGGTTGGCTTCCCGCGGGCGCGGCGGGCGCGGGCTAGCGCAGTGCCGGTGCGGTCGGGTCGTGTGCGCTGAACACCTCGATGTCGGGCCGCTCGGCGGTGAGGCGGCGGAGCCGGTCTTGGTTGGCGATCCGCTGCGGCCGGTTGGTGGTCACGATGGCTTCGAACAGGCGCACCCGGGCGGTGCAAGCGCGCCTCGGCCCGTACACCTCGCGGGCTTCGTAGAAGGCGTCTCCCGCGTCGAGCAGCCAGCCCTGTGCGGTTTGGACGGCGATGCCGCAGTGACCCGGCGTATGCCCAAAGAGGGGAATGGCGATGATCTGCTCGGGCAGGCCGGCAAGGGCGCGCACCGCGCCGAACCCGCACCACGGCTCGCCCTGTTCGGAATAGGTCTGCCACTTGGGGCGGTGCGCCCACATGGGCGGCCGGTAGCGCCCCCGCGCCCGGGCGCCCTTGCGGGCCGTGGCGGCGGCACGCTCTGCCTCGTGGACGTGCACGGCCGCCCAGGGGACGTCCGACAGGCCGCCGACATGATCGAGGTCCAGGTGGGTCTGCACGATGTGCCGGACGTCGCGCGGGTCGAACCCGAGCGCCGCGACCTGCCGGATGGCGGCCAGCGCCGGGTTGATCGACGGGCGGGCGTAGCCGTAGGCGAACGCCCGCCCGAGCCGCGAGCTGATAGCGGCGTAATCGGCGGTGCCCAGACCGGTGTCCACCAGGACCAGCCCGGATGCGGGAGTCTCGACCAGCAGCACATGGCAGGCCAGCGGCAGGCCCCCCAGCACGATGCTCCGGATATGAGCGCAGTTGAGGTGGTGGATCCGGATGTCAGTCATGTTCCAGCCTGCCCGGTCCGCGACCCGGCAGGCAACGAGGCGCCGGGCGTCATGACCGGGACGGCGGGTCCGGATGGTGCTGGCGCGGGCTGCGGAGCCCGGCATAGTGGTCCCACCACGTCGCGCTGATCTCTTCCTCGGTGAGGCCGAGGTCGTAGGACGGCGAGACGAGCGGGAGAGCCCGCTCGACCCTGACCATGACGAGGCTGCGGATCCGCGAGCGGGCACCCCGCATGGGCGGAGTGCCGTTCTCGTAGAAGGCGAGGACCTCGTCGAAGACCGGGCCCTCGGTCAGGACCGCGGCCTCTCCCTTGAACCGGTAGCCCTTCCGGGCGATGGGATCGACGACGTTGACCTCGACGGCCGGGTTGGCCCGCAGGTTCGCAACGGTCCCCGGGGACATGATGTCGGCGAACACGAGGTGCTCGTCGTCCCAGACCCTGGTCGTCCCCTTGGGGGACAGGCTGGGAGTCCCGTCCGGGCCCACCGTGGCCACGAACCCCAGCCGCTGCTCGCGGACCACCCGCTTCATGTCCGCGGTCAGAACCGCGCCGCGTTCCGGCTGTCTGGCGGTCACCGCTGAACTCCCTTCCGCGCTGGCGCCCGGGCCGTTCCGGGAGGATCGGCTTCCGGGAGGAATCGGCGAGGGCTACACCCGGCCAGCTTGCACCCCGAGGTCCGCGAGGACCAGGTCGTCCCCGTCGCCGTCGGGCCCACCGCGCACGTGTGGCACGTCGGGGTGATGGCCGCCGCCGCCGCCCCGCCGACGGCGTGCTGGCAGTGCACCGCGAGCCTTCCGCCCGCATCATGCCCGGCCTCGGTCACGGCTCGCGGGCGGCTCCGCTGTGCCGCTACCCCGCGCGGAACCCGCGGTGCAGGTCGCGCATCTGCTCCGCCAGCTCGGGGACCGGGCCCGCCACCACGAGACCGGGAACCACCTGCGTGATCGCCAGCGGCAGAACCGGGGCCGGGCTGACTCCCAGCTCGGCGAGCCAGACTCCCAGCTGCTGCGACGAGGTCGCGTACGCGATGCGCCCCAGCCCGACCCAGCCGTGGGCGGCGGCGCACATCGGGCAGTGCTCACCCGAGGTATAGACGGTCGCCGCGGCCCGTTCCTGCGGGGCCATGTTCGCCGCCGCCCATTGCGCCAGCGCGAACTCCGGGTGGCGCGTCGCGTCCCCCGCCGTCACCTCCCGGTTCCGGTCCTCGGCGAGGACGGTCCCATCCGCGGCGACGAGCACGGATCCGAACGGATGGTCGCCCGCCGCAACAGCCTCCGCCGCCAGCTCGACGCAGCGGCGCAGGTGCGGCAGGTCGGCCTCGGTGACCGCTGTTGTCATGGCTGCTCCCTCAGGTGGCGTGCCCGGACGGTCGCGAGCGCCTGCCAGGCCGCCTCCGGGTGACGCGTTTCGCCCGGATCACCGCCGAACGGATCGAGCACGACGGTGTCGGCGCCGAGCAGACGCAGCTGCGCGAGGTCGTCGAGGACCTGGTCGATGGTTCCCTCACCGGCGAGGCGCCCGGGGCCGGTGACCGGCGCTTCGGCCAGCCGCAGTGCGATGCGCGGCACCAGGCCGGGCACCGGCCGCCGCTGCTCGGCCGCGAGCGCGGTCATCCGGTCGACCGCCTCGTGCAGCCAGGGCATGGTGAACCGCAGCGGATGCCACGCCTCGCCCAAGTTCACCGCCCGGCGCACGCCCGCATCGCTGTTGCCGCCGACCCAGATCGGTATCTGCCCACCGCGGTAGTCTCCGTCGTCAGCCCAGGCCGCGCGCACGGCCCGCAGATAGTCGTCGGTCAGCTTCCCCCGCTGCCGGAACGGGACGCCGAGTGCGCCGAACTCCTGCGCCGCCCACCCGGCGCCCACCCCGAGGACCAGCCGCCCCCCGCTGAGGTCGTTGAGGTTCGCGGCCATCCGGGCGATCAGCAGCGGGTGCCGGTACGGCACGATCAAGACGGTCGTCCCGAGCCGGACCCGGCCGGTGATGCCGGCCAGCCAGGCGAGCGTGGTGAAGGGTTCGTAGAACGGCGCCGGATACTGCTCGGCGACGTCGGCGGTCACCGCGACGTGGTCGGAGATCATCAGCAGGTCGAAGCCGAGGCCTTCCACCGTTTGTGCCCAGCAGCGCAGCACGCCCGGTTCGGTGCCGGGTCCGAAGTTCGGCACGTTCACGCCCAGTCGCACCGGGCAAGGCTACCCACCCGATCATCCAGAACGGAATGGATACGCTGCGGCGATGGCAGGCCACCGGAGCCGTGCCGGGTGACGAGCTTGATCATGGCCGGCGCCGGCCAGCGCTCGCTGGGGCACTCCGCCGCCAGCGCGCCGCCGCGCCGGGAGACCGTGGCGCACTGCGGGGAAGTTACAGTTCACCGCATGAAGGCAGCGGTTCACGTCAGGTACGGTCCGCCGGAAGTGGTCCGGATATCAGAGGTGAAAAAGCCGGTGGCCAAGGACAACGAGCTGCTCGTCAAGGTTCACGCGACGACCGTGAACCGGACGGACTGCGGCTTCCGTTCGGGCAAGCCCTTCTTCTCGAGATTCTTCACCGGGCTTGTCAAACCACGGGGGACGATCCTGGGGAACGAGTCTGCCGGAGAAGTCGAGGCGGTCGGCAACGGTGTCACATCTTTCACGGCCGGCGACCGGGTATTCGGGTTCATCGGGCTCAGCGGCCCGTTTGGTGTTCATGCTGAATATGTCACGGTTCCCGCGGACGGTCCGCTCGCGACCATCCCGGCGGATCTGACTTACCAGGAGGCGGCTCCCAGTACCGAAGGCTCGCACTATGCCCTCTCGAACATCAGGAAGGCGAAGATCGGGAGCGGCCAGAACGTCCTCGTCTACGGCGCCACCGGAGCGATTGGCTCAGCGGCGGTCCAGCTCCTGAAGAGCATCGGTGCCCGCGTGACCGCGGTCTGCGCCACAGAGAACGTGGAGCTGGTCCGGAGCCTGGGCGCGGACCGGGTCGTCGACTGCACGGCCGGGGACTTCACACGAGACGATCAGACATACGACGTCGTCTTCGACGCGGTCGGCAAAAGCTCCTTCGGCCGGTGCAGGCGGCTGCTGAAGCCGGGCGGGATCTATCTCTCCACGGAAGGGCGCCTTCTCTTCCTGACCCTGATATTCATCACGCCGCTCTTTGGCGGCAAGAAGGTGGTGTTCGCCCTTCCGAAGCTCGACCAGGCGATGGTCAGGCAGTTCAAGGGACTGATCGAGTCCGGGCAGTTCAAGCCGCTCATCGACAGGCGGTATCCGCTGGACCAGATCGTCGCGGCCTACCGGTACGTCGAGACCGGGCAGAAAGTCGGCAACGTGGTGATCAGCGTCGGGCCTCCGGACTAGCGGAGGCGCACGCTCGCCGTGACCCTGGCTGGCAGCCGGGGTGGCCGCCATCCGCGTCCGCCCGCCCGTCAGTAGCTGAAGGTGGTTGCTGCGTCGTCGCCGATCCATTCCCACAGCTGGACGCTGCCGCCGAGCTCGGCGTTGGCCAGCAGGTTGCCCTTGTCGAGCTGCTTGGCGTTGAAGCAGACGGGGCAGACCAGGTACCGCCCGCCAGCCTTCTCATAGCGCACGAGCAGGTCGCGCAGGGGCGGGCAGCCGTCGCAGGCAACGCCGACGGCCACGCCGTCCAGCGCCAGCCGGACGGCCTCTTTGGCCTGGAAGATAAGGGTCGGCCGGCCCGATTCGGCGGCGCCGACCGCGACCAGGAACGCCACGGTCACCTGCTCGGGGTCTTCCATGCCGGTGGTGAGACTGATCACTGCCTTTCCAGCCATCGCTGCCTCTCTTTCCTCGGGTGCGGCCGGCGGGCTCCGGCTCCCGGCCGCTCACCGGTGCTGGGCCGATGGTAGGACGGGCGGCAGCTCGCCGGATACCGCAGAACTACGGCATTTCCCCGGTTCCGGCATGGGGTCGGCCTATTCCGGCACCCCGGCCAGCTCGGCAGGCCGCCGGCGCAGCGCCAGCGTGGCCGGGATCAAGCTCGCGAGCACCGCGATCGCCAGGCAGGCGAACGCGATCCCGGCCAGCGGCAACCACGGGATGACTACCCGTACCGACGGCGCGAGGCCGAGCAGGCTGTGCCGCAGGCCCGTCACGGTAACGGCGGTGACCGCGGCGGCGAGCAGCGTGCCGATCCCGGTCACCAGGCACGCCTCCACCCCGATCATCCGCAGCACCTGGCCCGGAGTCGCGCCCGACAGGCGGAGCGTGGCCAGTTCGTGCCGCCGGTCGCTGGTGGCCATCACGAGCGTGTTGGCGATGGCGATGATGGTGTAGGCCAGGGCCAGGCCGAGTACCGCGATCGCCGCCAGCCGGTTGATCCGGTCATTCTCGGCGTTGGCGGCGGTGACGTGGTCGCCGGTCGCGCCGACCGCGCCGCCCCCCGCGGCCGCCGCCGCGCGAACGGCCGCGAGGCGCGCGCCGGGCGACAGATTCAGGTATACGGCGCTGGCCAGCGGAACGGCGGTGTGCGCGGCGCGCAGCGCCGATGGCAGCAGCACGGCCTGCTCCAGGTCGATCTGGTCGGCGAGCACCGCGACCACCCGCAGCCGGACCGGCGTGGAATCATCGAGCCACAGCGTCGCGATCTGGCCCAGGCGCCAGCTCCCGGCCGGCACGGCCACCGTTCCGGTGCCGGCGAGGTCGGCGAGGCTGCCCGCCACCACCGGCAGGTTAAGGACGCGGGCGATGTCGGGCCCGTTGACGTACTGGCCGGTCCAGTCCTCCGGCTCGCCGGAGGAGCGCACGTACACGGTCGTGTCGGTGACCGGGACCGCGGCGGCGACGCCGGGCACCGCCCGGATCGCCGCGACCGTCGGGTCCGCGAGCCCGGGCGCCCCGTCACGCGGCGTTACTATGGCCGGCGCGGTGATCCGGCTGGCGGCCGCGGCCTGGCCGGTTCCGCTGAACGTGGCGAGCCCGGCCAGCATCGCCCCCGCAAACCCGACGGTGAGCAGGATCGGTGCCACGGTGGCAGCCGTCCGCCGTACCGCGGCCACCGCGCTCTGCCGCGCCAGCATGCCGGTGGCCCCGGCGGCGGCCAGAGGCATGGTCAGCAGCCACGCCAGCGGCGGGATCAGCACCGGCGCGAGCATCGCGCAGCCGAGAATCAGCAGCATCGCCACCACCATGATCAGCCCGGCCGCGTCGGCGGAGCGCGTGGTGGCGAAGATCCCGATCAGCGGCACCGATCCGCCGAGCGCCGCGACGCCCACGATCCAGCGGCTGAGCGTCATCGGCCTGCGGTCGACCGCCGCTTCCCGCAGCGCCTCGGCCGGCCGGACCCGCCCAGCCGGCGGGCGGCCAGCCACGCGCCCAGCAGCGCGATCGCGAGGCCGGTGCCGAACGCGGCGGCCACCGGCCACAGGATGAAGTGCGCGGAGAAACCAGCCGGGGCGAACCCGGCCCGGGCCAGCCAGCGGGCGAACGGGAGCGCGATCACGATCCCGAGCGCGCCGCCGGCCGCGGATGCCGGGATTCCCACGGCGAGTGCCTCGCCGAGCACCAGGCGGCGAACCTGGCGGGGGGTCGCCCCCGCGGTCCGCAGCAGCCCGAACTCGCGGCGCCGGGCGGCCACGGCGTAGGCGAACGTGCTGGCCACCACGAAGACGGAGACGAACCCGGCAAGCCCGCTGGTGGTGCCGAGCAGGGATGCCGCCACGGCGAAGAGCCCAGCGCCCGGATCGGGCTCGGCGTCGCGGCGGTGGGCGCCGGTCAGTACCCGGACCGGCTGCCCGCGGGCGGCCGCCCGCACCCGGGCGGCCAGCGCCGCGACGGGCTGCCCCGGCGGGCCGGTGAGCGCGACCGCGTCGATCCGGCCGCCGGCGAGCCGGGCGGCGACGGCGTCGGTCGCGTAGAACGCGGCCTGCGCGCTGGTGCGCATCACGCCGCTGACCGTGAACCTGTGCGCCCCGCCGGCGGTTTGCAGCACGACCGTGTCCCCCGGCGCACGCCGGGTGGGGACGGTGAGCACGATCTGGCCGGGCCGGGTGGGCGGGCCACCGGAGACCCAGGAGTAGCCGTGCATGGCGGCCGCCGCCCAGGGGTGCACGGTGTCACCGGGTGCGCCGCGGGCGGATGCGTACCCGGCGTAGTCGACCACCGTTGCCGCGCCCAGCCGGGTCAGCCGCGCGGCGAGGGTGCGGGGGACCGCACGGGCCTGGGCGGTGGTGACCGCCTCCGTCTCGCGGTCGTCGCCGGAACCGGTCGTGACCGAGACGGTGTCGGTACCGGCGACAATCACGCCGGTGCGGGCGAACCAGCGCGGCTGGCGGGCCGCGCCGGTGGTGCTGGCCAGGGTCAGTGCCATCGCGGCGAGCAGCGCGACGCCCAGGGCCAGCGCGATGAAGCTGCCGGCCAGGCCGGTGGCGCGGGCCCGGGCCGTCTGCCAGGCGAGCCCCGTCATGACCCGGTGCTCCAGGCCCCGAGATCGGTCATCCGGGCGGCGACCGACTGCGGCGTGGGACCGTACAGCTCGCCCGCGACCTGGCCGTCGGCGAGGAAGACCACGCGGCTGGCATGACTCGCCGACACCGGGTCGTGGGTGACCATGATGACGGTCTGCCCCTGCCCGTCGACCAGGCCGCGCAGCAGGCTCAGGACCTCCCGGCCGCTCGCCGAATCCAGCATCCCGGTCGGCTCGTCGGCGAAGACCACCTCCGGCCTGGTGACCAGTGCGCGGGCGATGGCGACCCGCTGCTGCTGCCCGCCCGACAGCTGGGATGGCCGGTGGCCGGCCCGGTCGGCGAGACCGACCGAGCCGAGCACGCGCCTGATCTCCTGCCGGGATGGCCGCCGGCCGGCCAGCCGCAGCGGCAGCGCGACGTTCAGCTCGGCGGTCAGCGCGGGCAGCAGGTTGAAGGACTGGAACACGAACCCGATCCGGTCCCGCCGCAGCACGGTAAGGCCGGCCTCGCTGAGCCGGCTGAGTTCCTGCCCGGCCAGCCAGACCTCGCCCGAGGTGGGTTTGTCCAGCCCCGCCGCGCACTGCAGGAGTGTGCTCTTGCCCGAGCCGGACGGCCCCATCACGGCCGTGAACGTCCCCGCCTCGAAGCCGACCGTGACCCGGTTCAGGGCGGTCACCGCGCCGCCGCCGGGCCGGTACACCCTGGTGACATCGCGCAGCGCGACGGCCTGCCCGGCGCGGGCGTCACGGCATTCGGGCAGTACGGAACTGAACGAATGGCGCATCGTGCCTCGCCTCAACGGATTGATCGGTGAGGTGGGACCGCGGGGAAGGTCCCGCGGGCCCGGGCCGGCAGGCATGGGGGTGCCTGCCACCTGCAACATCACGCTACGGAGCGGGCGTGCCGCGCGGAATGCGGCTACCATCCGTCCTCACCCGGGGGATATCCTCATGCGGCCGGTTGCGATGATGCGGGAATGGCGGACCGGATCGAGCCGTTCGTGATCGCCGCGGACGGGGCGGCGCTGGATGACCTGCGGGACCGGCTCCGGCGGACGCGCTGGCCCGAGCACGAGCCGGTTGGCGACTGGTCGCAGGGCGTGCCGCTGGACTATGCGCAGGACCTGTGCGGCTACTGGGCCGGCCGTTACGACTGGCGGGCCACGGAGGCCCGCCTGAACCAGATCCCGCAGTTCACGACCAGGATCGATGGCCTGGACGTGCACTTCCTGCACGTTCGCTCGCCGCACCCGGGCGCGCTGCCGCTGATCATGACGCATGGCTGGCCCGGGTCATTCCTTGAGTTCGAGCGGGTCCTCGGCCCGCTGGCCGACCCGCCGGCACATGGCGGTGACGTGGCCGACGCGTTCCATGTGGTGGTGCCGTCGCTGCCCGGCTACGGGTTCAGCGGCAAGCCTGCCTCCACCGGCTGGGACGTTCACCGCATCGCCCGCGCCTGGGCGGAGCTGATGACCCGGCTGGGCTACCAGCGATTCCTCGCCGAGGGCAGCGACTGGGGCACCAGCGTGTCAACCAGCCTGGCGCTGCAGTACCCCGGCCGGCTGCTGGGCATCCACCTCGTGCCGCCGCTGGCGCCACCCGACCGCGACGCGGGTGACCTCACCGACCGCGAGCGCGCCGCGCTGGCCGACCTCGGCGAGCGAAGCCGCACCGGATCGGGCTACTCCGCCGAGCAGGGCACCCGGCCACAGACGATCGGCTACTCGCTGACCGACTCACCCGCCGGGCTGTGCGCCTGGATCGTGGAGAAGATCTGGACCTGGACCGACCACGCCGGTGATCTCGGCCAGGCCCTCGGCGCGGATCAGGTGCTGGACAACATCACCTTGTACTGGCTGACCGGCACCGGCGCCTCCTCGGCCCGGTTGTACTGGGAGAGCATTGCCCAGGTCACCGAGTGGTTCACCGCCGCTACCAGCGACACGATCGCCGTCCCGGCCGGATGCAGCGTCTTCCCCAAGGAAGTCCCGCGGCCTTCCCGCCGCTGGGCGCAGCGCCGCTTCACCAACATCGTGTACTGGAACGAGCCCGCCCGCGGCGGTCACTTCGCGGCGTGGGAACAGCCGGGCCTGTTCGTCGGCGAAGTGCGGGCCGTGGCACGAAGCTGCGGCCGGCCGGCCCGCTAACCGGTCAGGATCCGGCAGGCGTCCGGATGGCTCGCAGGCCGCGGTCGATGAACCCGATCATCCAGTCGAAGGTTTCGTCGGGGTCCCCGCTCCACTGGAAGCCGTTGGATGCCTGCAGCGCGGCGAACCCGTGCAGGGTGCAGCGGATGGTGCGGATGGCGTGGACCATCTCGGCCTCGCCGACGCCGTAGCCGCGCAGGACGGCCGCGATCGAATCGATGACGCGGGCGCTGGCCGCCAGCAGCGGGTCGGCCGGGCCCGTGAACTCGGCGCCGACCGTGGCGGTGTAGCGGCCGGGGTGGGCGGTGACGTAGGCCCGGGTCGCGGTGAGGAGCGCGGTCAGCGCGTCGCGCCCGGCCCGGCCCTGCATCGCGTCGCGGACCGCGTCGCCCAGTTCCGTCATGGCCAGGGCGGCGACGCGGTGCTGCAGGTCGGCCAGGCCGTCGACGTGTTTGTACAGGGAGGGGGCGCGAACGCCGAGCCGCTGAGCGAGCAGCCCCATCGTCAGCTCGTGGTACCCGATCTCGTCGATCAGTTCGGCCGCCGCGGCGACGACGTCATCACGGCTCAGCCCCGCCCTAGGCACCAGCGTGCTCCTTGAGGAACGGGATCACCAGCGCGGCAACCTCATCCGGGGACTGCGCGTGCGGGTAGTGCCCGGCGCCCTCGATCGTCGCGACGCTTCCGATCCCGGCGGGCATCGCGGCGGCGACGGCGTCGCCCTCGCCCTTGGGGTCGGCGAAGTCCGGGTCAAGCGTGCCCATGATGACCAGGGCCGGGCGCGTGACGTTGGGCAGCTGCGCGCCGGCGTCAGCGGGCGTGGCCTTGCCCGTCTTCATGAACTCCGCCATCCGGCCGGGCTCGCGCAGCTTGGCCTGCAGGGCGGCCATGTAGCCGGCGTAGTCGGCGGGCTTGGCGGGTAGGCCACATCGAGGTAGCGCATCCACAGGCTCAGGCTGCGGAACAGTTGCGTGCCCATCAGCAGGCTGATGCCCCGGCGGTAGCGCCGGATCCGCAGCAGGCCGCCCACGTCGAGCCGCTGTGTCCTGGTGAACGGGTTGATCTCGACGATGCCGCTGATCAGCTCCGGCTCGGTGGCCGCGGCGATGGTCGCGGCCCCGCCCGATATGGAGTGCCCAACGATGACCGCGGGCCCGCCGAGGTGGCGGATCAGGGCGAGCAGGTCGCCGGCGACGTCGGTGCGGGAGATGGAGGCCCAGCCCATGCTGGACTCGCCGTGCCCGCGCAGGTCCGCCGCCACCACGCGGCAGCCGGCCTGCGCCAGCCTCGGGGCCAGGAAGCGGTAGGCCTCCCGGCGGTCTCTCTGCGCTGCTCCGGCGGGCGCGGCCGGTCGCCAGGAGGGGCCGCCGTCGGGCTGGGTCAGTACTCCGAGTCGAGCCACTCCTGGAACGTGGGGCCGGCCAGGATGGCGCCGGGGCCCGGCAGCGTAGCGCCGTTCACGTTCAGCTCACGGTCGGGGTCGGCCGGGTCGCTTACGCCCTTGATCTTCGCTGGGTGGCCGCGCCGGGCGGCGAGCAACAACGCCATCTCGACCAGGCTCTCCTCCCGCGGGCCGGCGACCTCGGTGACCGGTTCCCCGGCCGGGCCGGGCTCGGTGGCCAGGTCGGCGAGTACCTCGGCCACGGTCCTGGCCGCGACGAGCTGGGTGCGCATCTGCGGCACGTAGCTCACCTCGCCGCGGGTCCCCCAGTCCACGAGCTGCGCGACGAACTCGTGGAACTGCGCGGCGCGCAGCACCCGCGCCGGGACCGCGCCCGCCTGCATGGCCCGCTCATGTGCGCTCTTCGCCGCGCCATAGCCGGCGGTGAAGCGGTCGGTGCCGATGATGGACACCACGACCATCCGCTGCACGCCGGCCTGCGCGCCGGCCTGCTGCAGGTTCCGGGCGGCGGTAATGAAAAACGCGGTGGCCGCCTGCTGCTCCGGCGAGGGCCCGGTAGCCGTGTCGATGACGCACTCGACGCCGGCCAAGGCCGCAGCGAGCCCTTCCCCGGTGATCACGTCCACTCCGTGTGAGCGCGACATCGGCACGACGTCATATCCCCGCGCGATGAGCACGTCAGCGACGTGATGGCCGACCCGTCCCGTCGCCCCCGCGACTGCGATCTTCCTTGGTGATGGCATGGTCCGTCTCCCTTCATGGGTCTTCAACGCCCCTGTGCCGAACTGAGATGCCGAAGGAGCAGCCGTGCTCGTGTCACCTGGCCGCGTCGCGCCGGTCAATGCACTGACCCGGCGCGACGGGGGAATGTGACCGATGGACGGGAACGACCGGCTGGACCGCCGCGGCCGGCTCCGCCGGACCCTGCCGGCGACTAGCGTTCGAGCGAGGTCACGCCTCCGGTAGCCATTGCGCCATGCGCTCGGCAACCATGATCGTTGAAAGGTTGGTGTTCGCGGCGGGGATGGCTGGCATCACCGAGGCGTCCGCCACCCACAGCCCGTCGGTCCCGTGGACCCTCCCGCGGGCGTCGACCACCGCGCCGTCGTCTGGGCTGGGCCCCATCGCGCATGTCCCCACCGGGTGGTGGTAGGTGCCGGCCCGTCCCCGGATCGAGTGGGCCAGCGCGGCCGTGTCGCCGTCGCCGATCGCGGGCCCGGGAGCGAGCTCGGCGCCGGTGACGAACCCGGCGAGCGGCGGGGTACGGCTCAGCCGGCGCGCCTCCAGCGTCGCCTCCACCATCCGCGCCATGTCCTCGCGATGGCGCAGATGGGCGACGTCGATGTGCGGCGGATCGCCCGGGTCGGCCGAGCGCAGCCGCACCGACCCCCGCGAGCGCACCGACAACAGCCCGGTGACGATGCCGAACACGCCGCCGGACGGGCTGGCATCGTCGTCGAAAGGGCCGGCGGCGAACAGGTGCAGATCGGGCGGCTCATCCGGCTGGGCATGACGTGAGCGCATCGTGAGCATCATCTGGAAGCGGGGCCCGGCATAGCCGGGCGAGGTGGGCAGGTCGACGGCGGCCAGCGGGTGGTCGATGAGGTTGCCCCCGACCCCGGCGAGGTCGGCGGTCACCCGGATACCAAGCCCGCGCAGCCCGGCGGCAGGCCCGATGCCCGAGCGCATCAAGATGACAGGGCTGGCGTAGGAGCCGGCGGCGAGCACAACCACGTCGCTTTCAACGATCTCCCCGTCGGCGGTCCGGATTCCCCGCACCGTGGTCCCGCGCAGCTCCACCCGGTCAACGACGGTGCCGGGCCGGATGGTCAGGTTAGGCCGGCCGCGCGCCGCCGCGAGATGCGTCAGCGCGCTGCTCATTCTCAGGCCGTCGCGCACGTTGCGGGGTCCCGGGCCGATCCCCACGGCGCCGGGCCGGTTGTGGTCGCCGACGACCGCGTGGCCGACGGTGGCGGCGGCGTCGGCGAAGGCCCGCTGCAGGGGCGACCATGCGCTGGGCGGGGGCCGGCGAATCGGGACCGGCCCGTCGCTGCCGTGCCAGTCCCCGCCGAAATCGGCGTCGGACTCGACGGCGACCATGACCGGCAGCAGCTCGGCGAATGACCAGCCAAGGTTGCCCATGGCCGCCCAGCCGTCGTAGTCCGCCGGCCATCCCCGCAGCGCGAAACAGGCGTTGGTCGCCGAACAGCCGCCGACCAGGCGCCCCCGGGGCAGCGGGATCGAGTGCCCGGACTCGTCCGGGTCCGACACCAGGCCCCAGTCGTGGCTCATGGCCGGCATGGATTCATCCGCGATGTCGGGCGGCAGATCCGCAACTCGCGGATAGTCCGGCCCCGCCTCGACCAGCAGCACGTCGCGGCGCTCGTCCGCGCTGAGGCGGGCGGCCACCACGCAGCCGGCCGACCCGCCGCCCACCACCACGACGTCGTATCCCATACCAGCGACTGCCCCCGTTGCCACACCCCGGATAGCAGGGCTATTGCGATGGCCTGCGCGACCTGGGCCTCAAATGTACTGCCCCGTGCCGGCCCAGGCCCGGCGGGTAATCTCCGGCGTGTTGATCCAAGAAGAAGTGGCCCGTAAAGGACTGCGCCCTCGTAAACGTCCCCGCGATCTGAGCTTGCCTCAGCGTCCCCGGGTAGCGGCGTCGTACTGCTCAACAACGCTCGCCGGGATGCGCCCCCGGTCACTGACCGGAATGCCCTTGTCTTTCGCCCACGCCCGGATGTCGCTGCTGCGCTGACGGCTCGATGCGGTGCGCACCGACCGGCGCCGCTGTCCCCTTCCTGCCTTGCGCGCATGTTCGATGAAGGGCGCGAGCTGCCTCCGGAACGTCCTGGCGTTCTTCTTATTGAGATCGATCTCGTACTCCGAGTTGCCCAGCCCGAACCGCACCGTCTCGTCCGCCGGCCCCCCGTCAAGATCGTCTTCTAGCGCGACGCTTATCCTCGTTGCCATCTCCACCTCCATGACTGCGATGGGCTTATCTGCACGGTACTCGCGCCGGGTGACCGGGCGGCACAGGCAGGGACGGCCCGGTAACTGTGTGCCGCGCCCGCGTTCAGAATGGATAGACCGCGCAGAACGTGCCAGCAAAAGCAACGAAGGAGCCGCAGCCATGAGCGAACTGGATGTCATCGTCATCCACATCCGTGCCGAGCAGGCCGCCGAGTACGAGCGCCTTTTCGCCGAACGGGAGCTGCCGCGCTGGCGCGAATACAAGGAACGGGGCGCGTTTATCAGCGCCCGGATCTCGCGTACGGCGTTCGGCACCGACCAGCGTGAGGACGTGGCCAAGTACGTCATCGTCGTCGAGGTCCCGACCCACGCCCAGCACAGCGAGCACGACGCCGACCCCGGATTCCAGGAGTTCAACCGTCTCGCCGATGAGCTGCAGCCCGAGGACCCGCTCGTGTACGGCGGAGAGGTGCTGCACGCCGTGTGACTAGCCCCGGTCCGAGGTGGCGGCGGGCTGCAGGGGGGCAACGGCCAGCGCACGGGGGGGAATGAGCAGCCCCGCGACGACGCAGCAGGCCAGGAACCCGGCTGACATCGCGAACGTGGTGGTGAACCCCGTCAGGGTCGGCAGGCCGTCCACCGTGCTCGCGGCGACGAACGTCGCCGCGAGCTGGCCCCCCAGTGCCCCGCCC
>WNGD01003677.1_pt1 | contig 25923 bp, 24 predicted proteins | sample 5400671 | NCBI WGS metagenome assembly WNGD01 (sample SAMN13153369, study PRJNA577476) | soil metagenome | isolation source: 40 cm soil or saprolite under grassland replicate 2 | place: USA:California | collected 2016-06-15
AAGGTGCAAGCCGCCGCTCCGCACGAGGTCACAGAACCGTGCGCCGACTCGGTTCTCGTGCCCGCAACTAGGGCAGACCGTCACGACACAAGCGTACGAGACTGCGCGGACTAATCCGGAGAGATGTTGTGGTTGAAGCGGAAGCGGTTGTCCGGGTCGTAGCGCCCCTTGATCTCACGTAGGCGCGCGAAGCGCTGCGCTCCGTATTCCGTCTCGAGTCCGTCGCCGACGGACTCGCTCGCATAGTTGATGTATCCACCGCCGATCGCCCACGGCGCGAGTGCCGACGAGTAGCCGCGCGTGACGTCGATGCTGCGCTCGTCGTCGCCGGGGTCGGTCCACGAACTGATGAACGTAGCGTTGTAGCTCGCCTCGCGCCCGGCGAAGGCCGTCGCCTCTGGGGAAACCCGCTTGGCGGCGCCGCAGAGCGGCTCGAGCAGAATCGAGCCGCGCACGTGCTCGGCGTCGAACTGGGCAGCAGTGAGCTCGATCAGCTCGTCGGGCAGTTCGCGCAGGAAGCGCCCCGACCAGTAGTTGCGTAGGCCGAACGGCATCCGTCCGAAGATCTCCTGCAGCTCGGCGTAGTACATCGGCCGCAGCCCGTCGGCGACGGGCGCAGGACCGTCCATCAGCAACTGGATCGCTTCGTATCCCTCAGGAGGATCGCCGAAGTACGCGACCGAGATGAAGACGCCCTCTTCATCTTGCAGCGCGGAGCGCGTGACGCCGGCGAAGCAGGCGAGATTGTCGGGCGCGCCGGCCATCAACTCCCGCCACGTCGTGACCACTTCGGCCGCATCGGCGAGCCGGTAGAGGAGCAACCCCCCGAGCAGCAGGCCCACTGGATGCAGCCGGAACGTGAAGTCGACCACCGCGCCGAAGTTGCCACCGCCGCCGCGGAGCGCCCAGAAGAGGTCGGCGTTCTCGTCCTCGGCCGCACGCACGACCTGGCCGTCGGCGGTCACGACCGTGGCCCCGACCAGGTTGTCGAGCGTCAATCCGTGCAGGCAGATGAGATGGCCGATGCCGCCGCCGAGCGTCAGCCCGCCGACGCCGGTGTCGCCGAAGGTCCCGCCCGGGGTCGCCAGGCCGTGACGCAAGCAGGCGGGATCGAGGTCTTCCCACAGCGCCCCGCCGCCGCACGTCGCCGTCCGCGCCTCTGGATCGACCGTGACGCTCCGCATCAGCCGCAGGTCGACGACGAGCCCGCCCTCGCCGATGCAGTGGCCGGCGACACTGTGGCCGCCACCGCGGACGGCGATGGGCAGATCCCTCTCGCGGGCGAGTGAGACCGCGGCGGCGACGTCGTCGGCATCGAGCGGCCGGACGATCAACTCCGGGCGTCGATCGATCATCCCGTTGAACGTGAGGCGCGCCGGGTCGTAGCCCGCGTCGTCCGCGTCGATCACCGGGCCGCGATGGCGCTGCCTGAAATCCGTCAGGAGGGCTGTGGCCATCGCGTGAGTATGACCCAGACCGAGCGGGAGGCCTAGCCTTGCGAGGCCTCCCCTCGGACCACCTAGGCGGCTAGATCCAGCACCGGCTCGAGGTCGTCGACCGGCTGCGCGAGCTCGTCCCGACGGATGAGCGCCAGCGACGCGACGATCCCGAGCGCCGCGATGATCACGCCCGCGAGGAACGCCCCATGGAATCCCGTCACGAGCGCTGACGCCTGCGTGGCGCCGCCCGCAAGCGCGTGATCCGTCCGCGACGTCGCGATCGTCGAGAGCGCCGCGATCCCCAGAGCACCGCCGATCTGCTGCGACGTGTTGATCAGACCCGAGGCGAGGCCAGCCTCCGCAGCCTGCACGCCCGCCAGCGCCGCGATCGAGATCGGCACGAACGCGAAGCCGATGCCGAGCGCGATCAGAAGGAATCCGGGCAGCAGGTCGCCGAGATAGGAGCCGTCGACGGAGACCTGCGTGAAGTACACGAGACCAGCCGTCAGCGCGATCATCCCCGTGACCAGCACCGGCTTGACGCCGATTCGGGTCACGAGCTGCGCGGCGATCGCGGACGTGAAGATCGCGGTGCCCGCGACGGCCAGGTATGCGACGCCCGTCTTCATCGCCGAGTAGCCCAGCACCTGCTGCATGTACAGGGTCAGCATCAGGAACATCGCGAACATCGCGGTCCCCATGATGAAACCGGCCACGTTTGCACCCGCGATCGTCTTCGTCCGCAGGATCCCGAAGCGCATCAACGGCTCTGGATGACGGAGCTCCCAGCCGACGAAGCCGACGAGCAACACGAGCGAGACGGCAAAGAACGAGAGCGTCTTGCCCGCTAGCCACCCGTGCTGCCCGGCCTGCGTGATCGCGTAGACGAACAGCGACAGCCCGCTCGTCACGAACACGGCGCCGGGAACGTCGAACCGCTTCACGTGTGCGTCTCGGCTCTCCTTGAGCAGCAGAGGCGCCAGGATGAACGCCGACACGCCGACCGGCACGTTGACGAAGAAGATCCATGACCAGCTGAGCGCGTCCGTGAGGATGCCGCCGAGCAGGACTCCGGCCGCGGCACCGAAGCCGCCGACCGCGCCCCATGCGCCGAGCGCGATGTTGCGCTCGCGCCCCTCGACGAAGGTGGTCGAAAGGATCGAGAGCGCCGCCGGCGTGATGATTGCGGCGCCCAGGCCCTGCAACGCCCGTGCCGCGATCAGCGACTCCTCCGACCAGGCAAGCCCGGCCATCAGAGACGCGACGGTGAACACCACCACGGCAACGAGGAACATGCGCCTGCGGCCCAGGAGGTCTGCCGCGCGTCCGCCGAGGAGGAGAAAGCCACCAAAGACGAGCGCGTAGGCGCTGATCACCCACTGCAGGTTCGCCTCGGAGAAGCCGAGGTCGTCCTTGATCGAGGGCAACGCGACGTTCACGATCGCGATGTCGAGGACGACCATGAACTGGACCACGCAAAGCAGTGCGAGGGCCAGCCACTTTCGTCGATCAGAAGCCACCATGTCGTCCATTCCTTCCGTTGGAAGCGACGTTGTGACTTCACGTTGCCTGCGGCGGAGGGGGCTGGCCAAGGGTCTGAGCCGGTGAGTGAGGGTGCGGTTACCCGCACCCTCCGAACTGATAGACAGATGAACCGGTGGCGACGGCGACGACCACTGCCGAGGAGCTTCGGCGCAAGCTCGAGACCGGCGAGGACTTCGTGCTCGTCGATGCGCTCGCACCGATGGTCTACGTGCACTCACACCTGCCGGGCGCGATCAACGTGACTCGGTCGTGAGCGAGCTGCGGCTGCCGCTCGAGCGGGCCGGCGAGCCGTACCTCCCGAGCTAGCGCGACGCGATGTGACGGGCGATGCGCCGGGCGTCACGCCCGACGCCGCCGACGTTCTCCGAGGTGAACGCGTAGAGGAAGTCCAGTCCGACGAAGTACAGGCCGGGCTCGGAGGCAACGCCACGCTCGTGCGAAGGCCGACTGTCGTCTCCGAAAACCGGCACGTCGAGCCAGCCGAGGTCCTGGCGGAACCCCGTGCACCAGATCACGTTCGCGACCTCGAGGACGCGACCGTCTTCGAGCAGGGGCAGGCCCTCGCGGACGCCGATCGTCTTGGCCACGCGCTCGACACCTGCGGCCCGGAGGTCGTGCGACTTCACGCGGATTAGCGGTGCGCCGTTCGCGAGAACGTGCGGGCGAACCTTTCGGCCCAGCGGCGTCCGCACCGTGAGGACGTGCGACGCGATAAACCAGAGCACCGGCAGGACGAAGCGCGCCTTCCGGCTTTCGATGCGGATCGGAACCTCACCCTTGTCCCGCCCCGACAGCCAGACCTGATGGTCGCGCGACAGCTCCAGCGCGATGTCGGCGCCCGAGTTGCCGGCGCCGACGAGCAGGACGCCGCCGGGCTCGAGCTGCGCCGGGCCCCGATACTCACTCGAGTGCATCTGCACGACGCGCGGGTCGAGGTCGCGCGCAAAGTCCGGGACCGCCGGCTTGCCGTAGAACCCCGACGCCACGACGACGTTGGCCGCCTCGAACCGCCGGCCGTTGCAGCGCGCCACATACGCCTCGCCCTCTTTGGTCAACGCGTCGACGGCCATGCCGGTCCTGACGGGAAGCTCGAATCGGTCGGCGTACGCGTCGAGGTAATCCGCGGTCTCCCGTGCAGTGGGATACGACCAGCCCGGGGCGGGGAACGGCCAGCCGGGCAGGCCGTCGTATCGCGCGGGTGTGAACAAGCGGAGCGAATCCCACGTGCGCGTGCGCCAGGAGCCGCCGATGTGCTCGTTCGCATCGAGGATGACGAACCGGCTTCCATGCTTCTTGAGGTAGTACCCGACGGAAAGGCCTGCCTGTCCGCCACCGATGACGATGGTGTCGAAGCTCTCGGTCATGCAAGAGACCGTACGGCGGTCCGTCGCCGGCGACATCGCCCGGATCCACCAACTTGCTGTACGGCCCGCATGGTCATTTCTGACCAGGCCCGGCGGGTCAGACGAGGTCGTGCTCGAAGGCGAAGGCGCCCGCGGCCGTACGCGACGCCACCCGAAGCTTCGCGAAGATGTTCTGGACGTGGCGCGCGACGGTGTGCTCGCTGATCACGAGCGCGGTCGCGATCTCACGGTTGCTCTTGCCGGTCGCCAGCAGGCGGAGCACCTCGAGCTCGCGCGGCGACAGCCCGTGCGTCGACCCGTCGTCGTCAGGTCCCGTCAGCGAAGCGAGCAGCTCGAGATCGGGCGCGGCTCCGAACTCCGCGAAGACGCTCCGAGCCGCGTCGACCTCCAGGGCAAACGAATCGTCGTCGCCCAGCGCGCGACACGCGATGCCGATCAGCAGACGCGTGCGTGCCAGCTCGTACGGCGCCTCGAGCTCCTGCCAGAGCCGCCGCGCGCGGCGAAGGTTTACGAGCGCCGTGTCGGCCGCACCATCCGCGAGTTCGACAGCTCCCCGCGCATGGGCGAGCATCGCCCGCAACATGTCGCTGTCGCAGTTCTCGGCGATCGGCTCCAGCTCGTCGCACGCCTCCCGCGCCTCCGCATTCTCGTTCACGGCGAGCGCGATCTCGACGAACGCAGGCAGCAGGGCAGCGCGCTGCATCGGCTCGGTCGTCTCGCCCAACGCCCGCCGGAGAGCCGCCGCGGCTGCAGTGCGATTGCCCTGCGCGAGTCGCAGCAGCGCCCAGCCGGGTTGGGGCTCGAGCCCGAGCCGGCTCGCCTCGCGGTAGGCGGCTTCCGCCTCGTCGAACTCACCCCGCAAGCGACGCACCTCGCCCCGGAGGTAACAGGCCTTCGCGGCGGCGGCCTCGTTCATCGACCGCTCGAAGCGACGGCCCGCGCGTTCAGCCTCTTCGAGCGCGTCGAGCCAGTCTCCGTGGAGCCGCATGACCTGCGCGCGGTGGACCAGGCAGCGGCCCGTGAATGCGAGCAGGTCCGCCTGCTGCTCGCACCACCGCGTCAGCACTGCGGTCCACTCTCGGGCGCGCCTGACCTCGAACACGTCCTCGCACGTGAGGATGACGCCGCAGTACACGATTCCGGTCGCGATCGGGGAGAGCTCGCCGGCGCCCACTGCCACCATCGCTTCGTCCAGCCGGGCCAGGCCTTCCCGGACGCGGCCTGCCTGCACCAGGAACTGGCCCTCGAGATGAAGCGCGAGCGCAAGGAGATCGGCGTCGTGGAAGCGCTCACCAACCTCGACGGCAGCCGCAGCCGTCGAGATCGCTCCCTCGACGTCGCCCGCGGCGTCGTGCTGGAAGGCGACGGGGATCAGGAGGTAGCCCTGTTCGGCGCACTCCTGCCCTTCCCCGTCGACAATGCGCTGCGCGCGGCTGAGCCAGCCCGTGGCCGGCCCCATCTCTCCGCGCAGCGCGAGATTCATGCCGATCCAGAACGCACAGCGGGCCGCACGCAAGCTCTCGCCGCGCTCGGACCACCAGTGGAAGGCCCGCTCGAGGACCTGCATCCACTCGTCCTCGTCGCCGAGCATGTAGGCGGACGTGCCGAGCAGCTCGAGCTCCTCGCCGCTCGGCGATTCCACCCGTGACAGCGACTCGTAGGTCTCCCGCCAGGCCAACGCCGTCAATCTAATCCGCTCGCGCGAAAGCTCCAGGCGTAATTAAGTTGCTTCTTACGTAAGAACCTGCTTACATACTCCCGTGGAGGCCGCGCTGAAAGCCATCGTCGCTCCCCGGCGGCGCCAGATCCTGACCCTCGTCCGCAACGACGAGCTCAGCGCCGGCGAGATCGCGTCGCATTTCGACGTGACCCGGCCGGCGGTCTCCCAACACCTGAACGTCCTGAAGGAGGCGGGGCTCGTGAGCGAGCGACGCAACGGCACCCGACGCCTGTACCGGGCACGTCCCGAGGGGCTCGCCGAGCTCAGAGACTTCCTCGAGGAGTTCTGGGACGTCCGCCTGGAAGTACTCAAACGCGAAGCGGAGAAGGAGGAGGGAAAGAAACATGGACGCAACAACTGAGACTGCGGTGTACGAGCGCACGCTGTCGATCGCCGCAAAGCCCGAGACCGTCTGGGAGTTCTTCGTCGATCCCGAGAAGCTCATGCGCTGGAAGGGGATCAAGGCCGACCTCGACGCCCAGCCGGGCGGCGCGTACTACTGCGAGGTCATCCCGGGCCACACTGCGCGAGGCGAGTTCGTCGAGCTCGACCGCCCGCACCGCCTCGTCTTCACCTGGGGCTGGGACGGCCAAGAGGGCGTTCCGCCCGGGTCGTCGACGATCGAGGTCGAGCTGACGCCGGCTGGCGACGGCACGAGCCTGCGCTTTGTGCACAAGGACCTGCCGAACGCCGAAGCCGTCGCCTCGCACGCACACGGCTGGGACCACTACCTCCCGCGCCTCGAGCTCGCCGCGGCCGGCGGCGACCCCGGCGAGGACCCCTGGGTCACCCAAACACCCCCGATGTGAGGAAGGAGAGCGCAATGGCACATCCCGTCGTGCACTTCGAGGTCTCCGGCAACGACCTCGGCAAGCTCCAGAGCTTCTACGGCGAGCTGTTCGGCTGGAAGACGCAGAAGGTTCCGGGCGACATGCCGTACGCGATGGTCGAGAAGGAAGGTGAAGGCATCGGCGGCGGCATCGGCCAGGCGCCGGACGGCAACGGACACGTCACGTTCTACGTCGGCACCGACGATCCGCAGGCGACGCTCGACAAGGCCGAGCAACTGGGCGGCCGGACGATCCTGCCGGTCACGGAGCTGCCGCAGGTGACGATCGCGCTCTTCGCCGATCCCGAAGGCCACGTGATCGGGCTCGCTAAAGGAATGTAGGCAGCGGCGGGACGATCTCCCGCACCACGCCACCGGCCGGCTTGATCGAATCGATCAGGCCGGCCGCGAGGAAGCGGAGCTACGTATGCAACCGGTGCTCGGCGCCGATCACGCGTTCCGCTCTGAGATCGACGATCGTGTCGGCAAGCGCGGCATCACGCTCTCCGCGTTCGATTTCGTCGAGCACCGCTGTAATGAGCCCAGGTAGAACGGCGGCGTCGAAGGGCTTCACGAGGTATCCCTGAGCACCGAGCCCGAAGGCACGCAGCCGGTCTGCTTGGCCGCTGCGTGCGGTGATGAAGATGATCGGTATGTCGTCCGTCATTCGATCTTCGAGCAGCGTTGCGGCGACCTGCCACCCCGAGACGCGCGGCATCATCACATCCAGAAGGATGACGTCCGGCCGCTCCACCGCGATTGACACAAGCGCCTCGTCGCCGTCGACGGCTTCGGTGACGCGGAAGCCGGCCTGTTCGAGACTGATTCGACAGATCGTCCTCAGAGGTGCGTGGTCGTCAACGACGAGCACGCACCGCTCTTGAGGATGATCGCCCATCACCTCAAACCCTATCGCGGTCGCAAATGCAGTTGTGCTCTTTTCGAGTGGGTGGCAGACTCGGGGAATGCCCGCTCCCCGGCACTTTTGCGTTCGTTCGTCCGGCCTCGCGCGTAGGAGCTCGACTGCCGTCGCAGGCGCTTCAGGCGTCTAGGCCGTGGCGCTCTGTCCCAATTGCGGCGAAGAGAATCCCGACAAGTTCCGGCTGTGCGGGTTCTGCGGCACACCTCTCGCACCCTCACCGCCCCCGCAGGAAGTCCGTAAGACGGTGACCATCGTCTTCTCGGACCTCAAGGGTTCGACGGCGATGGCCGAGAAGCTCGATTCGGAGGCTGTGCGCGAGGTGATGTCGCGCTACTTCGACGAGATGCGGAACGCACTCGAGCAGCACGGCGGCACGATCGAGAAGTACATCGGTGACGCGATCATGGCCGTGTTCGGGCTGCCGCGCGTGCACGAGGACGACGCGCTCCGCGCGGTCCGCGCGGCCGCCGAGATGCGCGAGCGGCTCGCGACGCTCAACGACGAGCTCCAGTCACGTTGGGGAGTGACGATCGGCAACCGCACCGGCGTCAACACCGGAGAGGTGGTCGCGGGAGACTCGGCGACAGCGCAGCGCCTGGTGACGGGCGACACCGTCAACACGGCCGCCCGCCTGGAGCAAGCAGCGCCGCCGTGTGAGGTCCTGCTCGGAGAGGCGACGTACCGGCTGGTACGCCATGCGGTCGACGTCGAGGAGGTCGAGCCACTCGAGCTGAAAGGCAAGGCCGAACGCGTCCCCGCGTATCGACTTGTTGGAGTTCGCGAAGCCGAATCGGTCGAACGGCACCACGAGCGCCCACTCGTCGGACGCGTCTCGGAACTGTCGATCCTCGTGAACGAGCTGGACACTGCGATCAGCGAGCGTTCGTGCCGCGTCGTGACGCTGCTGGCGCAAGCCGGCGTTGGCAAGTCGCGCCTGATCGAGGAGTTCGCGCGGCTTGCCGGGGACAACGCGCAGGTCGTACGAGGACGCTGCCTGCCGTATGGCCGTGGAATCACGTTCTGGCCGCTCGTCGAGATCATCCGTGGGGCCGCAGGCATCCGCGATGACGACTCGCCACGCGACGCATACGCGAAACTCGCCCGGCTTGCGGGGCCGGAGAGTGATGCGGCTGTTGCTCGTGTCGCGTCGGCCGTCGGCTTGAGCGACAGCACCTACCCATTGAATGAGTTGTTCTGGGGGACGCGGAAGATCTTTGAGCTCCAGGCCGCACGGAGTCCCCTCGTCGTCGTCTTCGACGATATCCACTGGGCCGAACCGGCGTTCCTCGATCTGATCGAGCACGTGGCCGCGACTGCGTCGGACGTCCCGCTGCTCCTGCTCTGCGCCGCGCGGCCGGAGCTGCTCGAACTTCGACCGGCGTGGGCAGAGCGAGACTCACCCCTCCTCGAGCTCCAGCCGCTCTCAGCCGAGGAGACGGGTCTAGTGGTCGAGCACTTGCTCGACGACGCCGTTCTGCCCGACGACGTCAGACACCGCATCATCACGGTCGCCGAGGGAAATCCGCTGTTCGCCGAGCAGATCCTGTCGATGCTGATCGAGGACGGGGTGTTGCGCGAATCCGGCGGCACGCTGGTCGCGGGCGACGCTCTGTCGGAGGTTGCGATCCCCGGCACCATCCAGGCCTTGTTGGAGGCACGGCTCGATCGCCTGTCCGCGCAGGAGCGCGCGGTGATCGAGCCGGCGGCTGTGATCGGACTCATGTTCGACCAGCGCGCCGTCGAGCAGCTCACCGACGAGCCGGTCCGGGCCGAGGTCGGCGCGCACCTCTCGACGATGACCAGGAAACAGCTCGTGCGACCACAGCCCGACCATCCGGACCTCGACCACCGCTTCCACCACATCCTTGTCCGCGATGCCGCGTACGGCGGGATCCTGAAGCGCTCCCGCGCGGGCCTGCACGAGCGCTTTGCCGATTGGGCTGAGCGGGTGAACCGCGAGCGAGACCGCGAGAAAGAGTTCGAGGAGATCCTCGGCTACCACCTCGAGCAGGCGCACGAGTATCTGTCGGAGCTCGGGCCCCTCGACGACCACGGCCTCCAGCTCGGCCGGCGAGCGGCGCGGCGCCTGGGCTCTGCCGGCCGCCGCGCCTTCGCGCGTGGGGACATGGCGGCCGCCGCGAACCTGCTACGCCGCGCCGCCGCGGTCCTGCCCGAACAGGATCCCGATCGCCTCGAGCTCCTGCCCGACCTGGGCGAGGCGATGATGGAAACCGGAGAGTTTGCCTGGGCGGACGTCTTTCTGGACGAGGCGCTTGCAGGCGCACTGGCACACGGTGACGAGCGGTTGCGCGCCGACGCGCTGCTTACAAGCCTGCTCGTCCGTCACTTCGCGACGGACGACCTGGACGGCTGGCGTGCGGAGGTGCAGCGCGAGACGGCGACGCTCATCCCCCTGCTCGAAGCGAGCGATGCGAACGCGGAGCTCGCGAAGGCATGGCGGATGGTCGCGTTCGTCCACGGCATCGCCTGCGAGTGGGAGTCAACGGCTGCCGCTCAGAAGCAAGCGATCCGCCACGCGCGCCTCGCCGGTGAGACGCGCGCGGAGACGCGGATGTCCGGCGCGTACTCCGTGTCGCTGTGCGCCGGCCCGACGCCGGTTCCCGAGGCGATCGCACGATGCGAAGAAATGCTGGCGCGGGGGCTCGACCATCGGCAGTCGGAGGCCCAGATCTTCGGGTCGCTCGCGTTACTGCACGCGATGCAAGGCGACTTCGCGCGCGCGCGCGACCTGCTCGGTGCCGTCGTTCTGGCCGCCACGGTCTCACTGACATCCGGGCCCGTCGAACTGCTCGCCGGGGACGTCGAGGCAGCCGAACGAGAGCTCCGTCGCGACTATGAGTGCTTTGTCGAGCTCGGCGAGCTATACAACCGGCCGACGGTGGCCGGACTGCTGGCGCAGGCCCTCTATGCCCAGGGACGAGTCGAGGAGGCAGAAGAGCTGGTCACGGCCGCCGCTGAGATCGCGGCCGAGGACGACATCGACGCCCAGACGCTGTGGCGCTCGGTGAAGGCGAAGATCCTGGCAGATCGCGATGAGATCGAGGAAGCAGTGTGCTTGGGGCGCGAAGCAGTCTCACTCGTCGGCTCGACCGACGACGTCTATGCGCGGACCCAGGCGCTTCTCGACCTAGCTCAGGTCCTCGAGTCGGCCGGCGCCGACGGTGCCGTCGCCGCCCTCGTCCAGGCCCGCGACCTGTGTCGTCTCAAAGGAGTGACCGTGCTCTCGGAGCGGATCGACGGGCTGCTCGACGCAGCCCGCCGCCACCCGATCTCACAACGCGCCTAGCCGTTGTATTTCGCGTCCAGGTCGGACCCAAGGACGTGGAGTCCGTATTCCCTCCCATGCTGGTAGGCAATGCAGGAGTCCCACGTCATCCCGACTGCGCAGTTCGGGACCTGCGTCCAGCTCGACAACGACGTCGGATCCAGCGTCGGGTCGGTCTTCAATTCCCAGAGAACGAAGTTCTTCGGGAGGGTGTTGAAGTAGTTGAGTACGACATTTACGAATGGGCCGCCGGAGAGCGACGGAAACTCGACGACTGCCTCCTGCTGCGTGAAGTCGGGGACGGGTTTTGGCGCGGTCGCATCGACGCCTGCGTCGGCCGGCGTGCAGGGGAGACTCGAGGAGGCGGCCTGGCCCACGATTGCCGTCGTCATCTGCATAGCCGTCGAGCCGAAGACGGTCGCCTGCTGGTTCAGGCCGAGGTCGAAACAGCTCCCCTGGAAGCTTCCGCTCGCGACTGTCAGCGAGTCGCGCGAAGAGTCCTTGTCGTTCACGGTGCCGTTCGGGCCATTCGGGTTGTCATTGCCGCTCTCGCCAAAGGTGGCCGTGCCGGTGATCGGGTTCATGCTCGTGTTGGTGGCAAAGCGGACGATCAACTTCGCGGTGTTGCCGCCGGGGATGTTTCCCACGGCGCACGCCCGCGTCGTGGTCGTGCTGGTGCTCGTCGACGTGCAGACCGAGCCCGGGTTCGCGATCTCGGTTCCGTTGGCAAAGAGCCTCGTGCTAATGACCGTCACAGCGGATGAAGCCACAGGCCAGGTGACACTGATCGCCACGTGCGTGGCCGTGGAACCTCCCAAGCCGGACTCATTCGTGAACTTCGTGCTGGAGATGGCTTGGCTCCACTTACTTGGAGGGTCCGAGAGGGACGCCTTACTGATGAAGTGCGGGGAAACGAACTCACGCACACACGATGCGTTCACGTCTGACGGCTTCATGCAGATGCTCGGGCTTGCCGCGCCGCCGATGCCGGCAAAGACGAAGACGGTCGCGACAGTGGCCGCGCAGCCGCCCAGGACGAACCACCACTTTTTCAGCACGCCATGCTCCCCTCTCCGAACCGCAGAGCCACCATCGTTAACACCTACGGCCCCGCTGGTCAATCCGAAGGCCACGCGATTCGGCTCGCTAAAGGAATGTAGGCAGGCCCGAGCGGAGGAGCTCCTCGGCCTCCGCGACGATCTCCTGCACCAGGTCACCGGCCGGCTTGATCGAATCGATCAGGCCGGCCGACTGACCGATCCACATCAGTCCGTCGTCGGCGTTCGAGCCCTCGAGAGCTTCGAGTTGCGCCCACGCCTGTTCGCGACGGCGTCGCAGTTCGGGCTCGCGTCCAAGCCACGTCTCGACGAAGTGTGTGCGCCGCAGCCGAGCCCACGCTCCGGGCCAGTCACGTCCGCTGAGCGAGTCCGACAGCGTCGTGACGACGGTGTCGTCGCCGCCGCTGGCGACGATCGCGTCCTTGTAGGCGGGCTCGACCGGGGCTTCGTCGGTGGCGAGAAAACGCGTGCCGAGCAGCACGCCGTCGGCGCCGAGCGCAAGCGCCGCGGCGAGTCCGGCGCCGTCCGTGAATCCGCCCGCTGCGAGCACCGGGACGGGCGCAACGGCTTTCACGACCTGGCGCACGATCACAACCGTTCCGATCTCGCCGATGTGTCCGCCGCCCTCGTTGCCCTGCGCGACGATCACGTCGGCCCCGGCTGCGACCGCTCGCTCCGCATCGTCGCAGCGTGGAACCATTTGCATCACGCGGCAGCCGCGGTCATGCGCCTTCGCGAAGATCGTGGCGAGGTCCTGGTCGTCGCGCGGCCACGCGGTCGAGAACACTTCCGGCTCGAGTGCCAGCGTCTCGTCCACGCGCTCCTCCGTCGCGTGCAGCAGCAGGTTGATGCCGAGCGGCTTGGAAGTCAGCTCGCGCGCGCGCTGCATCAGGTTCGCCACTTCCTCAGGCGGCAGGAACGACGCGCCGAGAACGCCGAGCCCCCCTGCCTGCGACACCGCGGCGACGAGCTCGGCGCCCGTGGCGCCCCCACCCATCCCGGCGGAGACGATCGGGTGGTCGACGCCGATCAGCTTTGTGAACCGCGTCGTGATCACGCGACCGACTCCCGTCCGATGTCCGCGACGCTGCCGTGGCCGGCCAATGCCAAGGTGAGGTCGAGGTCGGCCAGGAAGTTCTGGATCACCTCTCGCACGCCGGCTTCACCCGCGATCGCGAGCCCGTAGCAGTACGGCCGCCCGATCAGCACGGCGCGTGCGCCGAGCGCGAGCGCCTTGAAGATATCGGCTCCTCCCCGGATGCCGCTGTCCAGCAGCACGGGGACGCGGTCGCCGACCGCTGCGACGATGCCGGGGAGGGCGTCGAGGGTCGCAACGGCGCCATCGACCTGCCGGCCGCCGTGATTCGAGACGACGATGCCGTCGACACCGTGCTCGAGCGCCTTGCGCGCATCGTCGGGATGCAGGATCCCCTTCAGGAGCAGCGGCAGCCGCGTCGCTCCGCGAACGAACGCGACGTCGTCCCAGTTCAGCGACGGGCGGGTGAACGTCTCGAGGAACGTCAACGCCGCCTGGCGGGGGCGCGGTGAGCGGAGGTTCCGCCAGGTCGAGCCCGGGTAGGCCCGCGAGACTCGCCAGAGCGAGCGCAGCGCGGCGAGCGTGACGCGTCCTCGCTCCGGCACGGGGGCGTCGTCGACCTGCCGCTGGAACTCCGGGTCGGCCACGTATTGCGCGATCCCCTTGCCGAGGGCGAACGGCAGGAAGGCAAGGTCGAGATCGCGGAGGCGCCACCCGAGCAGGGTCGTGTCGAGCGTGATCACGACCGCGTCGCAACCGCAGCGCTCCGCGCGCGACACGAAGCTGCGCACGACGTCGTTCGAGGTGCTCATGTAGAGCTGGAACCAACGCGGAGCGTCGCCCATCACGGCGCGGCAGTCCTCCATCGACGTCGACGCCTGGCTGGAGAAGATCATCGGGACACCTTCAGCGGCGGCCGCACGCGCGACCGCGACGTCGCTGTCACGGTGCGCCATCTCGAGGACGCCGACCGGCGCGAGCAGGAACGGCGCCGGGAGGGTGCGCCCGAACAGCTCGACCCGGAGGTCCCGTGTTTCCGCCCCGCGCAACATGCGAGGCACGATCCGCACGCGCTCGAACGCCTCACGGTTCGCCTTCATCGTCGTCTCGAGCCCGGCGCCGCCGGCGATGTAGGCGAATCCCTCCCTACTCATCGCGCGCTGCGCGGCCCGCTCGAGCGCCGCCGCACCCTGCGGGACGCGCGGCTTGCGACCGCGCAGGCCGGCTAAGTAGATGTCACGTTGACGCTGCCGGCCGTACCCGGACGCGGCCATCTGACGACTCTACTCCCGGCGTTCCCTGAGACAATCGGCCGGCATGAAGATCCGTGCCGCAGTCCTCGAGCAGTTCGGCGCGCCGCTCGAGGTCCAGGAGCTCGACCTCGCCGAGCCGAGGGCCGGCGAGGTGCTCGTCCGCCTCGTCGCCTGCGGCGTCTGCCACACCGACCTCTACACGGCGTCCGGTGCGGACCCTTCCGGCTACTGCCCCACCGTGCTCGGCCACGAGGGTGCGGGCGTCGTCGAGCGGGTCGGCGACGGCGTCGAGGACGTCGCCTCCGGCGACCACGTCGTGACGCTCTTCTCGCCCCAGTGCCGGAACTGCGTCCACTGCCGCGACCATCGCACCAACCTCTGCCTCGCGATCCGCGAGCAGCAGAACCAGGGCCACCTGCCCGACGGCACGACCCGACTGTCGCGCGACGGCGAGCCGATCCGGCACTTCATGGGCACGAGCACGTTCGCGGAGCACACGGTGATGCCGGAGATCGCCCTCGCGAAGATCGACCCCGAAGCGCCGCTCGACCGCGCGTGCCTCTTCGCGTGCGGTCTCTCGACTGGGCTCGGCGCGGCGATCAACACCGCCAAGGTCGCACCGGGCTCGACGTGTGCCGTATTCGGCGCCGGCATGGTCGGCCTAGGCGCCGTCGCGGGCTGCCGGCTCGAAGGCGCGGAGCGCATCATCTGCGTCGACCTCTCAGACCGACGGCTCGAGCTCGCGCGTGGCCAGGGCGCGACGGACACGATCAAGGGCGGCCCCGACGCGGTGCAGGAGATCCTCGACCTGACCGACGGGCTCGGCGCTGACTACACCTTCGAGGCGACGGGGAACGTCCACGTGATGCGGCAGGCGGTGGAGTCGGGGCGGATGGGCTGGGGCCTCGCAACCGTCTGCGGGGTCGCCGGCAAAGACGAGACGCTCGACATCGTGCCGCGGTTCCTGATCACCGGCCGCCGCGTCGCAGGCTCGTCGTTCGGCGGCGTCAAGGGACGCGACCAGGTCCCGCAGTTCGTCGACCGCTACCTTGCCGGCGAGATCGACGTCGACGCGTTCGTCTCGCACAAGCTGACGCTCGACGAGGTCAACCGCGGCTTTGAGCTGATGGAAGCGCAGGACGGCATCCGCAGCGTGATCGACTTCGGCTGACGTGATCTAAAGGCTGGGGTCTGACCCCGAACGGGGTCAGACCCCAGCTCATACGACCGCGCTGAGGTCGTCGCCCTCGGCCGCGCGCAGCGCCTGAGCGCGCCGGCGGCGTTTCATTCTGTACATGGCGCCGTCCGCCTCGCGCAGGAGCGTGCCCGCGTCGCAGTCCTGCTCGCAGATCGCCACGCCGAAGCTCGCGGGCAGCTGCAGCTCGTCGGCGATCCGCTGGGCCGCTGCATCGGCGTCGCGCTCGTTCGCCTCGGGGAGGATGACCGCGAACTCGTCGCCGCCGATGCGGAACGCGTTGTCCCCGCTCCGGATCGTCGCGCGCACCGCGTCGCCGACCCGCTTCAGCGCCTCGTCGCCGGCCGTGTGACCCTGGGTGTCGTTGACCGTCTTCAGCTCGTCCAGGTCGAAGATCACGAGCGCGAGCGGCCGTGCGTAGCGACGGCTGCGCGCGACCTCGGCGTCGAGGTGCTGGACGAACGAGCGCCGGTTGAGCAGGTTCGTCAAGGGATCGTGGTCGGCGAGGAAACGCATCTGCTCGAACTGTTCCGCCGCATACAGCGCGGTCGTCGCCTGGTTCGCGAACACGCGCAGCGCCTGCAGGCGCTCGGCTGACGGCACGAGGCGGTCCTCCGGGTCGTCCGCCCAGATGAAGCCCATCGCTTCGCCGTTGCGTTCGTACAGCGGCACGAGCAGCCAGTGATGGTTCCAGGCGTGCGGCCCGCGGCCGTTGCTCTGTGAGCTGTACTTGATGTGGTCGGCGTCGATCCGCGCGCGGGCCTCGTCGTTCGGGACGAGATAGCAGCCCGAGACCTCGAAGTCCGGATCGAACAGTTCGCGCATCGGGTCGAACGGCACCGCGCGCAGGACTGCGGGATCGTCCACTTCCCAGCCGGCCGACGCACGTGAGCGCAGCAGGCCCGTCTCCAGATCGACGAGCTCGATCGAGACCTTCTGGAATCCGAGCGCCGTGTGAATGCCACGACAGACCGTCTCGAGGATCGACTGCGTCGACTGCGCCGCGGTCAGCGTCGACGAAACCTCGAGCAGCTGTTCGAGGCTCGCACGATGGCGCGCCGTGCGCGCAGACTGCTGTGCGGTCTCGATCGCGATCGCCGCGTGTGCGGCGAGCGCGCACAGCACCTCGAGCTCCTCGTCGTTGGGACGCCGGCCGCTGCGAGGCTCACCCACGGAGAAGATCGCGAGCATGCGCGCCTCCGAATCTTGGAGCGGCACGAACAGCTCGTCTTCCGGATGCCACGCGTCAACGTCTTCGGACGGCTCGACATTCGGGACATACCGCTTGCCGATGTCCTCGCTCCAGTCGAACGACCCGTGCGGAATCAGGTACGCCCCGCCGCGGCCGTACTCATCCGTCAGCAGCAGCTTCCAGCTGTTCCATTCGTACGTGCTGCCGAGCAGCGCGTCACGGGCCTCCGTGCTCCCGTACACGTCCGTGACGCAGAAGTCGTCGAACTCCGGGCGGTAGAGGTTGAGGACGACGGTCTTGAACTCGAGCGCCTCGGCCACTGTCTTCACGATCGTCGCGAGCGCGCTCTTGAGGTCCCGCTCGCCGCGGACCACGCTCGTCACCTCGAGCAGCGCCTGGACGCTCGAGCTGCCGAAGGACTCGCTTCTCTTTTGACCCCGAGGACCAGGTCGCCGCATCGCTCAACTCCTTGAGTACGAGGAGAATCGCGTTCTGGAGGTAAGGACGACTCCCCCGGCCGAGGGATTTCCGCCACATAGGATGTTCATATGTGCAGGAATATCCACACGCTGTTCAACTACGAGCCGCCGGCAACCGAGCACGAGGCCAGGGACGCCTCGCTGCAGTACGTGCGCAAGATCAGCGGTTTCACGAAGCCGTCACGGGCGAACGAGGAGGCCTTCGCCCGTGCGGTGGACGAGGTCGCCGCGTCGACGCAGCGGCTGCTCGACGCGCTTGTCACGTCCGCGCCGCCGAAGGACCGTCAGGTCGAGGCGGCACGTGCGAGAGAGCGCGCCGCCAAGCGGTTCGCCGCCGCCTGAGCTTCGGCGTGAGAAGGAAGAAGGCCCGCTCACGCGGGCCTTCTATCTCTCTTATCTAGTAGCCGCCACCGCCGCCCGAGCCGCCTCCGCCGGAGTACACCACGACGAGGACGATCGCAACGGCGATTGCTACGAGAACTGCCCCGAGAACGAGCCAGCGCGTCCGGCTCCAGCCGGTGCGCCTCCGTTGTTCTGGGTAGGTGCTCATGCTCCGGTCCTCACCGGCCCGCGCGCAGGCCAAACTTCCGGTATGGAGGCTCCACGCTGGTGGACGATGCGCCGCGCGCACAGCAACAGGCCGTCGACGTACCGCTGCCCATTCTGCGGCGGCCTGCTCCACGCGATGAGCGAGCACATGGTGATCGCGCCGGAAGGCGACGTCGAGCACCGCCGGCATGCGCATACACAGTGCGTCGCGGCCGAGCATCGAGCCGGCCGCCTGCCCACCTATGACGACTGGCGAAAGACGCAGCCGCGGAAGCGCTGGTTTCGCCGCTGAGCCCCGCTAGATCAGCCGAGGGCGGGCGCGGCGCTGGAGGTCGCCGAGGATCTGGTCCCCGATCCAGTTGACCGCCCACACTACGACGACAATCCCGACGTAGGCCCAGAAGCCGTCGATGGAGAAGTTCGGCGCGATCCACTCCGCGATCGCGACCATCGCGATGTTGATGACGAGATAGAAGAAACCGAGCGTGACGATGATCAGCGGGAGAGTCGCGACCGTCAGCACCGGCTTGATCACCGCGTTGACGATGCCGAGCACCGCCGAGCCGATCAGGTACGCGGCCCAGCCGTGGATGCGGACCCCGTCCCACAGCGCATTCGCCGCCCACAACGCGGCGGCGTTGACCGCCCACGCGATTGCGACCCGGATGACGAAAGGCACGCAAAGAGTGTAGAACGGAGCGGTGTTCGCACGCGTCCACGTCCTCGCGACCACTCCCGACCAGCACGATCGCGGGCTGGAGCTCGTCCGCGACCAGCTGCTCCCCTGGCTGCGCGACAGCACCGGCTACCGGGGACTGATCCGCCTGGCGGACCAGGCCGCCGGGAAGACGCTCGTGATCACGCTCTGGGCGGACGAGGAGTCCCTGCGGGCGAGCGCCGAGGCCGGCGACCGGCTCAGCGAGCTGACGGCGGCCAACGTCGGCGCGACGCGGCTTGCGCTCGAGCAGTACGAAGCGACGCTCTTCGACGTCTGACGTGAGCACCGATTTCGTCCTCGGCGACGACTTCGCCAGGGTCCTGACGGAGACGACGCAGGCCCTGGTCTGCGTGCTCGACTCGAGCGGGCGCATCCTGCTCTTCAACGACGCCTGCGAGCGCACGACGGGCTACAGGCGTGACGAGGTGATCGGCCGCGACGCACGTGAGGCCGTGATCCCGCCGGAGGAATCCGAGGCCTTCGCCGACGTGCTCGCATACATCTGGAAGACGGGCCTCTCCAGCCCGCAGGTCGGCCATTGGAAGACGAAGGACGGGGAGAGGCGACTGATCGCATGGTCGAACAAGCTGATGCCCGCGGGCGAGGACCGGCCTGGCTATCTCGTGACAACAGGCATCGACCTGAGCGACCGTGCCGCGGAGGCCGAAGGAGCGCTCGTCGGGGACGTCGAGGCGAAGCTGGTCGAGATCAGCAGGCTCGCGCAGGAGCAGCGGGCGCTACGCCGAGTCGCGACGCTCGTCGCCTCGGAGGCGACGCCGGAGCGGGTCTTCACCGCGGTGTCGGAGGAGTCGGCACGGGTGCTCGAGGTCAACGCGTCTGCGGTCTTCCGCTACGAGGGCGACGATACGGCGACCGTCGTCGGCAGGCACGACCGCGACGGCGTCGGCGTCTTTCAGGTCGGGGACAGGATCCTGGCCGACGACAACACCGCAATTGGCCGCGCACGCGACAGCGGCTTGCCTGCGCGCATCCAGGACTACTACGCGATCGACACCGACGTCGCGCGGACGATGAGAAATGTCGGCTACCGCTCGACGGTCGCGGCCCCGATCTTCGTCGGCGGCGTGCCGTGGGGCGCGGTCGCCATCGCCGCTGCGGAGAGGCTGCCGCCCGACAGCGAGGCGCGGCTGATGGCGTTCTGCGAGCTCGTCTCGCTCGCGGTCGCGAGCGCGCAGGCACGCGAGGATCTGCAGTCGTCGCGCGCCCGCATCGTCAAGGCAGGCGACGAGCAGCGTCGCAGGCTCGAACGCAACCTGCACGACGGCGCTCAGCAGCGGCTCGTGTCGCTGGCGCTGACGTTGCGGCTCGCGCGCACGAAGCTGGGCTCCGGCCCGGAGACGGTGGAGCCGCTCCTGGCCGGCGCCGCAGAGGAGCTCGGCAAGGCGCTGGAGGAGCTGCGAGAGCTGGCGCGCGGGCTCCATCCCGCCGCACTGACCGAGCAGGGCCTGGGGCCGGCGCTGCAGACGCTGGCGGAGCGCCTGCCCGTCGAGGTGAAGGTCGGCGCGCTCGACACGCGCCTGTCGGACCACGTCGAGGCGACGGCGTACTACATCTGCTCCGAAGCGCTGACGAACGTGGCGAAGCACGCGCAGGCGACCTGCGCGGAGGTCTGGTTCGCGCGGGAGGGTGACGTCCTGCGCTTCGAGATCAAGGACGACGGCCGCGGCGGGGCAGACCCCCGCGCAGGCTCGGGAATACTCGGCTTACGCGACCGCGCGGAGGCGGCGGGCGGGACGCTCTTCGTGATCAGCCCGCCCGGACGCGGAACCGTGGTCACCGGAACGTTGCCGCTCAGCGACTCGGCCTGATGCTCTGCCGCGAGTGGAAGACGTTCTGAGGGTCGTAGCGGCGCTTGATTCTCTGCAGGCGCGCCAGGTTGGAGCCGTAGTACGCGTGCTGCCAGTTCGTCAGATCGGCGTCGATGTAGTTCTGGTAGGCGAAGGGCGAGACATGAGGGCGCATGGCGGCGTAGAAGCGCCTTAGCCAGGCGACGTTCGGCGCGGCAACGGCGCCCGCTTCCCAATACGCGAGGTACTGCATCGAGAACAGCGCGTCCCGGTGGACGAAAGCGGTCGCGTCCTTCGGCACGCGGTTGATCGCGCCGCCGTAGGAGTCGAACAGAACGATGCCGGAACCGGAGCCCGTCGCACGACGCGCCTCGATCTGTCGCACCAGGACATCGATGCCCTGCGCCGTCAGCGCGCGGTTGCCGTAGCTCGACTTCGCCGCGAACGTAGAGCGGCCAAGGTTGCCCTGCGGCGGCAGGTGGCACGCCGCGACGTCCGACGAGCAGCCCGCCCACATCAGCGTCGCGTTCAGGTACGTCCGGCTCGAGGTCGTGAACCGCGTCGGCATTCCAGCGTCGGCGAGCGGCTGCACGAGCGCGCGCAGTTGTGCCTCGGTGCCGTCGAACTGTCCAGCGGAAGTGATCTGAGGGCTCGCGCTCGAGCCGGCGGCGGCGTTCAGGTTCAGGACGCAGAAGAGCCCGTCCGGGGCATGCGGCGCCAGCTTCTGCCACTCCGCGACGACACGCTTGGCGTCGGCCCACGGCCACGCGAGCGAGTAGGTCGAGACATCTGCGACGGGATGCGTTCGGAAGACGAGCCGCGTGGCGACGCCGAAGTTGCCGCCGCCGCCTCCGCGTAGAGCCCAGTAGAGGTCTGGGTGTTGATGCGCGTTCGCGACGACAGCGGTGCCGTCCGCGAGGACGACGGTTGCCGCGAGCAGGTTGTCGCAGGTCAGGCCGAACTTGCGCGCCAGGAAGCCGACGCCCCCGCCCTGGGCGAGCCCGGCGATGCCGACCGTCGGGCAGGTTCCCGCGGGGACGGTGCGTCCCCGCAGCGCCAGCGCCGAGTAGACGTCGATCAGCCGTGCGCCCGCGCCGATGCCCGCGGGGCCTGCCGCGGTGAGCGAGATCGCGTTCAGGCGCGAGACGTCGACGATCACGCCGGGGGTCGTCGAGTAGCCGGCATAGCTGTGCCCGCCCGAGCGCGGGACGATGTGGATGTGGTGCCTGCGCGCCCACCGCACCGTCTTCTGCACGTCCGTCAACGACTCGCAGAAGGCGATCGCCTGGGGCTTGACGGCGTCGAAGCGTGTGTTGAAGAGAACTCGGGCTGCGTTGTAGCCGTGCGCGCCGCGCTGGATCACGTCGCCGCGCAGCGAGCGGTCGAGCTCCCTGAAGATGCCGCTCGGCGGGGCCGCCGCCGCGAGTGCGTCGGCAAACGGAACGGCGCCGAGCGCCAGCGCAGCCCCGCGGCCGACAAGCTGGCGACGCGTGAGTCCAGCCACGCGCCGAATCTAGCTCGCGGGTGTTAAGACCTTTGGACGCCCATCACGATCGACGCGAGATAGACGCCGGCGCTGTTCTTCTTCACGCTCAGGAGCGACTTGCTGCCGCCGTTGCGGTAGATCGAGTCTGAGGTGTTGCGGGTGTCGCGGTTCGGTCTCGCGCTGTAGGGCGTATGACGGTAGACGGCGTCGGTGAGCGAGTCGCGAAAGTAGAGCTGGCCCGTGTGCACGACGCTGCCGCCGACGTGCACCTTGACGTGGATGTGCACGGTGCGTCCCTGGTACCAGCCGGGATAGACCGTGCGGAAGAGGGCGAGGCCCTTCGCGTTCGTGCGCTGGATGCCGCGCATGAACGTCCGGCTCGACGCACCCGCGCCGAAACCGGAGTAGACGCCTTCAGCGTCCGCATGCCAGATGTCGACGGCGGCGTTCCGGATCGCCCTGCACGTCGTCGCGTCGACCACGAAGGCACGGAGGAGCAGCGGCGTGCCTGGACGGCCCTCCGTGATGTTGCGACGGAGCTTCTCGCCGGCGATGTAGTACGGGCCCTCGGTCTGCTCGGGGGTGAGGATGCACGAGACCGACGCGGCGCTCGAGGGCCCGGGCTTGAGCCCGGCGAGCCCGAGCGCCGTCACGGCGGCGCCGCCGAGCCAGGCTCTCCGGGTGAGCGGCCGCTCAAACATCCGGGAAGCCTCCCGTCGTCAGCACTGTCTCGTCGGTGAGGATCGTCATCGCTTCGTAGCCTGACAGCCCTGCCGTCCATTGCGGCCCGCGGGAGCCCATCGCGAACGCGGCGGTGGCATACGCGTCCGCGGTGCCCAGCTCCGGCCCGACGACGGTGACGGAGAGAACGCCGGCCGGGGCGCGACCGGTGTGTGGATCGAGGACGTGGTCGCCTCGCGCATATGCGGCCGAGGTCGCGATCGCGAGATCGTCCGTCTCGAACACGGCCGCGACCTTGTTGCCTGCGAGCGGATGCTGGATGCCGACCCGCCAGGCAGGACCGGCGACCCGCATGTCACCGCCCGCGCTCACGGCAAAGTCATCGAGCCCCGTGTCCTGCAACAGCTCCGCTGCTCGATCGACGGCCCAGCCCTTGACGAAGCCGGACGGGTCGAGCTGCCCCGACGCGCGCGCGTCGAAGAATCCGTCCGTCTCGACGCGGAGCTCTTCGCAGCGTGCGAGCACGAACTGGACCTCCTCGTGCGCGCCGGCCGGCGTGAGCTCGCCGCGTTCGATGCGGGAAATGTCGCTGTCCTCGCGGTACGTGCTGAACGTCGTATCGACCCAGCGCAGCCAGTCGAACATGCGGACGAGGTCCTCGTTGTCGGCGTTCTCATCGCGGACATCGACGACGATCGGCATGCCCATGATCTGCTCGACGACGGCGTTCATGCCCTGTGAGCCTTGAGGATCGCGGACTGCAGCGAGCTTGCGAACGCCTCGCTCGTGTACGTCGCGCCGGAGACGAGATCGATCCTCGCGCTCTGCGCGCGCAGAGCTTCGCTACGCAGGATCGGAATCGCGTTGTCGCTGATGTACAAGGACCGTCCGGTGTGGTCGGGGTATAGCGGCACTGAGACGGCCTTGATCTTGCGTGTCACCTTCTTGCCGATGGTCGTCTTCTTGACGGTGATGACGACCTGCAGCGACCCGTAACGATCGGCCTGATAGGTCGCGCCCGTGAACTTGCGGATGACGACCTTGGCCTTCGTGGCCGCGGCGGTCGCGTTCGCGACGGGCAACGCAATCGCCGCTGCCGTCACGAACGTCAGGAGTGTTCTTCGCATTGAACTGTGTCCTTTCGTTAGATGGCGAACTTCTCGGTGTGGATGAAGCGGGCGGGCACGTCGGCACGGCGCACGTTCCGCTCGAGCGCGCCCGCCATCGCCGGCGGGCCGCAGACGTACACCTGACGCTCGGCGATGTCCGGGACGAGCTCGCGCAGGTGACGAGCGGAGAGGAGGCGACGCCCCGTGCGGGTGGTGTGGTCGCCGACCACGAACAGCAGCCGCAGCCCGCGCTCGTCGGCAAGGCGCTCGAGCTCGTCGCGAAAGACGATGTCGCCCTCGTCGACGACTCGGTAGATGACGACGACGTCGCCGCGCATGTCCTCCATCAGCGCGCGGATCGGGGTGATGCCGATGCCGCCGGCGACGAGCAACACTTTCTCACGCTTGCGCGCCGCTTCCGTGAAGACGCCGAACGGTCCTTCCGCGATCACGCGCGTGCCCGGCTCGAGCTCTCCCAGGCGGGCGGAGAAGTCGCCGAGCGCCTTGACCGTGATTCGCATCGAACGTCCATCGGGCGCTTCCGAGAGCGAGAACGGATGGGACGACCACCAGCGCTTGCGGTCGAGGAAGCGCCAAAGGAAGAACTGGCCGGCGCGCGCGCCGAGGCGGTCGAGCCGACGGCCCGAGATGCGGACCGAGACGACCCCCGGTGACTCTTCGACGACGTCGACGACGCGGAGGCCCTGGCGCAGCGACGTGGCCAGGGGGGCGACGAAGCGGAAGCCGACGATCAGTGCCAGCGTCGCGACGTAGAGCGCGCGCCAGTAGTCGGCGGCCGCGTGGTCGTACACGAGCTCGTTCCCGGTCGGAATCTGGTGGAACCACGCGAGCGCGATCCCCGCATACGCCAGGAGGTGGACAGCGTGCCACGCCTCGTAACGGAGCCGGCGGCGCACGATCACGACGGAGCTGACGACGACGGCGATCAGCAGCGCCGTGCCGACCGTCGCGGTGATCATCCCGGGGTAGATTCCGCCCCCGAGCATCGTCGAGATCTCCTTGGGCAGCGAGATCTTGTCCATCAGCGCGTAGCCCCAGACGATCAGCACGACGTGGGCCAGGACGAGGTCGAGGCAGGCATGACCGTTGCGCCGGTGCCAGACCATGAGGCGGTCGAAGCCGATCAGCCGCTCGAGCCAGGGGATCCGGGCGAGCAGCACGAGCTGCACGAGCGCCGAGCAGGCGGCCAGCAGCCCCGTCAGGCGCCCGAGGCTCGTCAAGAGCGCGCCCGTGCTCAGATCGTCGGAGGCGTTGCCGCCGTGGACCCAGAGCCACAAGATGGCCGCCGCGTTCCCCGCGAGCACCGCCCAGGCGGCCAGGCCGGCGAGGCGACGACGGGAGGTGCGCGGCGTGCTCCGGGCGGGAACGGTCCTTTCGAGGGCGTAACCGGCCTCAGTCATGCGACCAGAGAAACAGCGCCACCTAAGAGGTCGCTGAGAGTCGCGTTAAAAGTTGCCTAAGAGTGCGCTTCGATGAACGCCAGGACTCTCGCCCAGGCGTCCCCTGACGCGGCGGCGAACTCCTCCTGTTTGCGGTCGAAGAAACTGTGCGGGGCGCCGTCGTATGTGACGAGCTCGTGCTCGACTCCCGCCTCACGCAACGCCGACTCGAAGGCGGCGTTGTCCTCGGCGGTGATGTTCTGGTCGGCCCCGGCTTGCAGCGCCAGGATCGGAGCCTTCAGCTCCGCCGCCCGCTGGGTTGGCCCCGGTGTGCCGTCGCGCCCTGCGCCGGGGCGTCCGTAGAAGCCGACCGCCCCGGCGAGGCCGAGGTCTTCGGCGGCGGCCAGCCACGAGTGGCGCCCGCCGAAGCAGAAGCCGACCGTGAAGATCCGCGTGCAGCCGCGAGCGCGCAGGTGCGCGACGGCAGCGGCGACATCGGCCTGGATGCCTGCGGACGTCGTCTGGTCGACGTGCGGCATGTACTCGAAGTCGTCGCCGCGTTTCGCCGTGCCGGCCGTGCGGCCGAAGTAGTCGAACGCGACTGCGGCGATGCCCCGCTCGGCGAACCGCAGTGCAAGCTCCTCGTAGAAGCGGTAGAGCCCGCGCACGTCGGGCAGGATCACGACCCCGACGTCGGCCGGCTCCTCCGGCGCCGTGGCGAAGGCGGCGAAGCGGTTTCCGTCGGCGGCCTCGAGCACGAGGTCCTCGTGCGAGACGGCCGCGCCGCGGATGACGGGGATCGGCGGTGACGAGTCGAGCTCGAAGCACACAAGCCCATCGTACGATGCGACCGT
>WNGD01008636.1_pt1 | contig 25894 bp, 16 predicted proteins | sample 5400671 | NCBI WGS metagenome assembly WNGD01 (sample SAMN13153369, study PRJNA577476) | soil metagenome | isolation source: 40 cm soil or saprolite under grassland replicate 2 | place: USA:California | collected 2016-06-15
TCCACCTCAACGATTGGCAGACGGCCCCCTGCGCTGCCTACCTGCGTACATCCTATCGCCATCTTCTGGGACATGGGGCGGCACGCATCGTCTATACCATTCATAACCTTCAATACCAGGGGCGCTGGGATCCCTCTATCCTGCACGAGGCTGGGCTGGATCCTGCGAACGTTTTCACTGCCGACGGTCTGGAGTTCTGGGGCGACGTGAATTGGATGAAAGCCGGCATCATGTACGCCGATGTGGTGACAACCGTCTCGCGCCGTTACGCCGAGGAGATCCAGACGCTGGATTATGGCTGGGGCCTCGATGAGGTTCTCTTCCAGCGCCATCCGCGTCTCTTTGGCATTCCCAATGGACTCGATTGGGATGCCTGGAATCCCGCGACTGATAACAACCTGGTAGCGCAGTATTCCGCTGTGGAGGCACTACCCGCCAAAGTGCGCAACCGTACGGCGCTGCGGCAGGAGTTCAGATTGCCAGATGACCCGGACCTCCCCGTAGTGGGTATCGTCAGTCGGCTCGTGGATCAAAAGGGCTTCGATCTTATTGCCGAGATCGCCGATGAGTTGCGAGAGCTGGCACTGCAACTCGTGGTGCTGGGCACTGGCCATCCACACTACGAGCAGATGTTCAGGGATCTTGCCACAAGTACCAGCAACATTCGCGTGTATATTGGTTTCGACGTCGCCCTCTCCCACCGCATCTACGCTGGCGCGGATTTCTTTCTGATGCCGAGCGCGTTCGAGCCGGGCGGCCTGGGGCAGTTGATCGCATTACGCTATGGGACGCTGCCCATCGTCCATGCGACAGGTGGCCTGGCCGACACGGTCACCGATCTGGATACTGATCGCAGTGCCGGTAATGGGTTCAGCTTCACACCATACGCGGCCTCTGCCCTGCTCGATACCCTGCACAGAGCATTGCATCTCTACGCGAAGCGCGATCTCTGGTCCGCTCTCGTCGCACGTGCGATGGATTACGATTCGCGCTGGTCTGCCAGTGCCCGTGCCTATAGCAAACTGTATCGAAGCGCGTTACACCTGCCGCCTACATGAAAATGCTTTCAAGCGAATGGTACAAGGAATTCTTTCAGCGCCTTTATTATATTCACTAGCAAAGAAGATTGACAACATTTCCTATCGAACAGGGGTGCAACTGCCTGGTAAGGTAGTTACACCCGGCTGCCTTAGTGAAGAGTGGCTCCATCCAGGTCAACTCCCTCGAGGTCTGTCTCGCTGAGATCTACCCGTCGAAAAACGGCACCATGGAAGTGTCCCCCACGGAAGATTGCGCCTTTGAACAGCGCCTCCCAGAGATTAGCTTTCATCAGATTGGCTCCGATCAAACATGCCCCGCTCAGGTCTGCTCCGCTTAGATCGGCATGACTGAGATTGGCATAACTAATTAAAGCGCGGCTGAGGATTGCCCCACTGAGGTTAGCGTGCCTCAAGTTGGCTTCACGCAGGTCTGCATCTCTGAGATCGGCTCTGCTCAAATTGACCTTATAGAGGAGTGCCCTGCGTAAATTTGCTCCCGACAGGTCTGCACCTCTAAAGTCCGCCAAACTGAGATAGGTGTCCTGGAGATTGGCCCCGCGTAGGTTAGCTCCAGTGAAATTCGCACCGTTGAGATCGGCGTTTCGGAGGTTGATATGCTCGAGGTTGGCTTCACTTAATTCAGGTGTAGTAGTGAGGTGTACGTTCCTCCATTGATTCCAGGCCTCGGTTCCCTGCCTGAGCAGTTCGAGGTGTTGTTGGTTTGCCATCTGGATCACCTCCTTGTGAATCCGATAGGCCTACTCCCATTGCGTCCAGGCAACCTTCAGTTTATGGCGTAACAGAAACAAGGCTGTGGCAAGCACAATCAACATCACACCAAGCACCATAAGCGCCAGCGAGGGTGGAGTTGTCAGGAATAGCGCTCGCAGCGTCCCTACTACAAGCAAGGCTGCGCTACTGAGAATAAAGATACGAAGTCGTGTCGCGATACCCAACAGGAGCAAGGCCAGAGATTCGCCTATCAGAACCAGCGTTGGAGTCAGGTTACTGTCGTAGAAACTGAACCAGAGTGCCGGCAACAAGAGCAAAGCTGCACCTGCCAAGGCCACGACCTGCCCGACCCAATGCCGTCCTGGAAGCGTCTCGTCACGCATGAGGAATGCCGCTACGACCGAGAGGTAACTGGCGGGAGCTAATAAGAGCACATCGAGTCTCGTCTGACCGAACGCTGACAACTCCCAGGAAACCACCAGGGAGAGCAGCAATCCTGCCGCATAATAACACCAGTGTTGTAATGCTTTTGTATGCTTAACACTTTGCAAACGCAGCCCTTCATCATTCACGGGAGCGCTCGTGCGCGCAACTATGCCTGTATGCAGAAACCCATACCAGAACAGCATGATAGCCAGTTCGAGCAGCGACCCGGCTCCTACGTGCACCAATTGCCCCGAGTCGTTGGAAAGCCCGCCCTGTCCGATGATAACCAGCACTACCAGTACCTGACCACCCAGACCGAGGATGACGTGCGGTACTGGCGCTGATAGCCAGAGTGAAGCAGGGGGAACGATTCTCCAGATGAACTGCGTAGCAAAGACGAGCAGACAGAGGATACTATACGCAATCATCAAAGGAACAAGGTCTAATGGAGGTTTCTCCCACAGCCAGATGGTTCCTGCGGCCAGGCCGGCAGGAAACACAAGCAACTCTGGTATGCGCTCTACGAGCATAATCGCCAGGGCAATAGCGGTGAATGCCAGCATGCTATAGCCAATGGAGCCAGTTATTGGTTGCGCTAGGGGCAGAGATGTCCAGAAACCGATCAATACCGCCGCAACCGATGCCGTTACATACCAGGGCCAACTCCAGGTGAATGATTGCAAAGGCTGGATCGATTTCGTCGGCGAAGTTTTGCTTGCGAATCGCTTCGCGAGAAGACCCGTGATCAATCCAGCCAGAGCCATCGCTACACCGATGCCGAGCACATAATAGGCGGTCAATTCCAACGCGAGCGAGGTACCCCAGATGGTGAAACCGGCAACCAGCCATAACCATACGGGCTGTCTCTCAAAGACCAGGAGAGCAAAGGCTACCACAGCATACATCAGCAGAGCATCTGGAACTGCGCCATAGAAAGGCTTATTGATATTTGCAAGCGTGCCGTAGATGCCTGTCAGAACCGCTGTCGCAAGGGCAATAGCATAGAACGGTAGGGCATACGCAAGAAACCTATTTCTGCGCACTGAGCCGAATAACGGCATAGGCTTGAGATTGAGGAAGCGCACAAAGACACCCAACGCGGCACAGACCAGGGCAACGGTTGGCGGGCGATACAGATCGCCCAGGGGACCGGCCGAGATGATTACCGACCATATGGCAAACACAGGCAGAATCCACATTGGGATCTGTGTATTTTCTATTACACCAATGATATAGGCAAGCACTGCGAAGCCAAGCAAGGCCCAGCTCGTTGCAAGCAGGTGATCCTGGGTATAGCCCGTGTATCCAGTCATAATGCCAGAGAGCACAGCGACGATGTACAGCGGCAAAGCCCAATCTCTGCCAGCGAAACGGCTGATGGCAACACCTGGCAAAGCCAAAACAGGAGTGAGGCTGAGCAATACCCAGAACGAATTGTTGGGAATGAGCAAAGCGCCGATGGCAAAACCTATCGAGGGTATCAGCCACAATTTCATCCGCGCAAAAGCCGAAGAGGCATACCAGGTAACCGACAGCAATGCTATTTCCACTGCAATCGGGACATTCATGCCAAACGTATATTGCACAGCGCTCATATTGTCTATCACGCTATGCATGGAAGCCATTGTACCAAAGACAAGCCCAGCAACCAGTAAGGGCCATTCCCATCCATATGCAAGACCCAGACTGGAGAGCGCCCCTTTACGCGCGACGTTCCACCTGTTGGAGATGAACTTGTGGATAGCTACGGATACCAGTGGCAGCAATACGCCTACGAGCAGTATTACCAATGGCCGATTCCACAGTGTTAGCAAGGCTGATAAGGCAAAGAGGAGTGGCAAGACAAGCCAGTTTTGACGCTGTTGGTAGAGCAACACGGCGTACAAAAGAGCAGCGAAGGAGAGCAGCAGAGCGCTGATACTATCCTGGTTCTGGTTGAGGCTCAAGCTGAGGGTAGAGAACATCCCAAAGAGGGCCAGTACGTCCAGTGGATTAGCCCATGCCGCACCAAATAGCCAGCGGACAACCACAGCGCCTGCCATGGTAGCCAGCGTCAGGCCAAGGAAAGCCCAGACAGGCTCGATTCCAAAAGCCAGCACCACAATGCTGTATTCCCAATTGAGCAAGAAACCACTCAGCAAGAGCAGCCAGCACCAGCCAGCTTTCAAAGGAGTTTTCCCTAAGCCGGCTCGGGAGAACGTGACGCTGACGGTGAGGATAATGCCGAGACCCACTGCGATGAGTTCAGCCACCGTTCGCCAACTGGTTTGAAAGTGCAGGAACGATGTTAAGTCTAGTAAAGGGACGTAGGCAGCAACGAAAAGCTGTAAAGGCAGAAGTGGTGAACTAATCAAAGGTACTACAAACACTAAGACTAACGCTATTTGATCCAGGCCGAGACTGAGGACCCCAAATGGCTGGAGACGACGACCTGCAACTCTGTTAAGTCCATGATAGAGGAGCGCAACGCCTGTTAAAGCCAGAGCGTAGCCGATAGGCTCAAAATCAAAGACGTAGCAAAGCGCCAGTACTGATGCCAGAGCTAGATAGGCAAGAACAAGTACAGCTCGTGTCCACTTCGCCAGCCACAACGAGAGGGTTGCCCAGAGCAGCACAAGCACTGACATGCTCAGTATCGAAAAGCGCAATTGCCTGATTGGCGAACCAGAAGAGTCGATACTCAGGGAGTAACTTATGGCGTAAAAGAGACCCAATAAGCTGGCAGCTACAATGGCATACATAACATAGCGCAAAGGATCACGCAGCACAGCCCAGCGATCCGTAAAGGGCCAGGCGCTACCATCGGAGCGCTTCAAAGAGATAGTCGCTGGAATAGCCAGCAACATTGCCATGCTCGGCCACCACCAGTAGGCAAGGCCGAGGGCATCGGCCACTGCCAGGTCTGCCACGAGCAGAGCGACCATACCCAGGTAGGCAAAAGGCATAAAGCGCTGATAAATGGCCATGATGGTGTACATGATCGCCGCGTAGAGCGCAGAGATGGCGACGAGAACAGGTACAGAGAACTCAACGTTGCTACCAGTTAACAATCTATAGGCGGAGAAGCCAACCAGTGGGATCAGGAGAGCGAAGATGATCGTATAAATGGTCGCAACGATACGAAATGTTGGGAAGCGATAGGTAACAAAGCCGGTAATACCAAAGACAGCATGCACAACGAAGATAACCAGAAACGAGACAAGGAGGTTAGAGGTTGTGATTGTAAAGCTGAGCGAGCCAATCAACAGGAGAAACGCTCCTACAGAGGCGACAATGTTAATTGCCTGGTCAGCAAAGAAAGATCGCAAGGAGAATACACGACGAGGAGGCTGTGGTCTCACCGGTGGAGGAGCAGTGACAACTGGTTCTAATTTGGGAGAGAGAACGGGTGCAGGCGCTACTTTCGCCTCTTCCAGAACATGCGGAGTGAATGTCTGAGCGGCGATTGGCGCTAGGTGTGTCTGTGCTCCGACAGGAACCAGGGGAACAACAGGCGAGGAGAGCTCTTTGAGATGGCGCACGGCACTCAAGCGGAACTGATAACGACGTATCAATTCAGCAACCCTGATATTTTCTCCACCATAGTTCGCAACACGTTGAAGGTCGTTGATAGCTGACTCCAGGAAACGCTCTTCTTTATCTGGATTCACTGGATAATTGCAGCGTGGACAATTTTCCGTTGTCTGGGGGTCAACGGACAGGCCACAGCAATCGCACTGTGCTACAAGTAACTGTTTCATCGTACTACCCCCCTTTTGAATAAGGGTATTCTTACCCACAACATTGCAATCTGCATACTTGCAGAAAGGTATATGTATATGGTATACGAGACATTCACCCGGATGGAGTGTCAAATGTCCCATTTCTCAGTTACCTATTGAGATTGATCCCAACGTAAGCATATTGTATGTGCATCACAACGTTATCACCCCGGCACAGCTGAGTCTCACGATCCTGTCACAGATACAAAATTGGAGCAGCCGCCTATGCTGAATACGAAGAGAGGCTTCACGCCCAGTCCATTCTCGCAGATTTTTTGCAACACAACCTCAAAAAGCGCTGTTTACCCCTGCTATGGCCGTATGCTATACTATAGCAGTGCCGCACATCACGAATACGCAGTCCCTCTCAATCCGCTTGACTTCTACTTCCACCATACTACAATACGATCATATTACGGTACTGACAGCCAAGTTGACAGCTAAACGCCTCAAAATGCTGGTTCATGCGCGGGGAAACACACGAGAGCAAGATATCACCAGTGAAACAGCTTGTTTGATTAAGAAAGATCATCTTGGACGAAATTTAGGCAGGTGAGGAGTATAAGAGCAGTTGTATTTTGTGCTTTCGCTGTCAGATTTGCTGTTGTAGCGCCCGCAGAGAAATGGGTAACCTACTTCACATGCAGATTAGAGCCAAGCGAGATGACATGGTTTTCGTTTTTGTACCAAGTCATCCATTCGGCACCCCATAAACATCGTACGGTTCTTTTTTGTATAGCGGCAAATGAGGTGCTCGACAAAGTTCTTTCGTTAGAGACAGCTATCAAGGATCATGAAGAGGCGGATTGAAAACGGGAGGACAGTCGAGGCTACTCTGTCAGAGCTTGAGGCAAATGGTTGGCATATCACGATCGCAATGTACCTGCTCTGGGCAAGTGGGTGGAATGGGGACTGTATTAATGACAGTGTACAATCGTATGAGCAGAGAGGACGATGAAGACATCATTGACAGTCTGGTGAGCAGTATGCAAGTGATCACCATTGTACTCAAGCTCAAGCTACTGTACTTGATATGACTCCCGCTCCAACTTTTCTTTTCGGACACTTTCTGTAGCTCTTGCATTGTATAAAATATTGTGCAGTTAATAAATAGCGATACAGATTCATGTGGCAGTAGATAACAGAAGCGATGTCGAGAGCATTAACATTAGATGTTTAGCTCAATGCGAGCTACTCTCATTGGGTAGCCATGATACAGAAGGAGCCCGCTGTGGAAGATTACAATCGCATCACAGAGGATGTTCAACAGGCTTTTATGACGGGAGAAGTCTATGAAGAAACTCTTGACCCAGCATACTTAGAGGAATCAGTAGCTGCCTGGGAGCGTGTATTACACAATCCGGCCTTCAGGTTCGCGCCAGAAGAGTTCCAATTGCCAGTACTTGCCAATGCAGGACAAGCCTTTGTGCGGCGTTTTCAGCAAACAGAGATGCTAGTCGATCTTGATCGAGCTATACATTTGATGCGCGATGCCAAGAAACTTGCCTCAACTGATGTCTCTCGGCTACCTATCATACTGAATGCTCTGGGCGATATTCTGAGCATGCGCTACGATTACACAAGGCAAGTCAAAGACCTGGAGGCATCTATTGCCTACTACCGCGATGCGATATCATACACATCACCTGACGACCCAGACTTACCCGTCTACCTTAACAACCTGGGCACGGCTCTGCATCATCACTACAAACGAACAGAGACGCTAGCTAGCCTGGAAGAGGCTATCAAGGTACTTAGGGAGGCACTACAAAAAACTTCAGCCACCTCATCCGAGTATGCAACATATGCCAATAATCTTGGCAATGCCTTGTACAGCCGCCATATCCACCTCGGAGAGACCCGGGACCTCCAACAGGCCCTGGAGCTTCACCAGAGAGCCGTTGAAGAAACAATACCGGGTTCGCCATCTTTACCGGGTTATCTTTCCAACCTGGGTAACGACATAAGCAGACGCTTCGAGCAAACTGGTGAGATCAAGGATCTTGAAGAAGCCATCGACACATACAGGCAAGCCGTTTCCCTCGCCTCATCAGATGACCCTCAACGCTCTTACTATCTCAATAACCTGGCCGGATGCCTGGGAATATACTACGATTTTACGGGCAAATTGGAGGCTCTGGAGGAAACCATTCAGCTCTTCCAGGATCTGGTACAACACACCACACATGATGATCCTGATTTTCCTGACTACCTGGCCAATTTGGCACATAGTCTCCACAGCCATTTTGAGCAACTTGGACAAATCCAGGATCTGCAAAAAGCCATCACTCTCTGTCGAGACGCCATTACCCTCCACCAAAATTCACCCGACCCTTTCGCATTGCCTGACTACCTCAATCTTCTCGGCGATATGTTGCTCGATGCCTATGAGTACGAGGGACTCACTGAGTACATGAAAGAAGCTATTGAGCTTCATAAAGCAGCTTTAGAGCGAACTTCACCCGATCATCCTGATTACCCAAGATATCTGATAAGCCTTCTAGCAGTATTCAGAAGCCGCTATACGCGTACCGGACAACTCACGGACTTGCTGGAGGCAATCAATCTGGCGGAAGAGGGGATAGACCAGGTACCTGAAGCATACCTTGTAATGCATGCTATGCTGCGATACAACCTTGGCCAGCTTCTTCTCGCTCGTTACGAACGGACCCAGCAATGGGAAGACCTCGAGCAGGCGACCAAGTATTTCCAGTACGGAGTGCAGAACTTCCCGCCTGGTTCATTAATGCAAGCGCGTAGCTATAATACTTTAGGCAACGCTCTGCGCAGGCAATACCTTCAGACGAAGCAACAAATCAACCTGGAGAACGCCATTGAGGCACTTCAAACTTCTATACATCTGCGCCCTACCGATTCACCTGAACTCGTAGGTGCGTACAATGATCTCGGCAATGCCATGCGCGATCGCTCTACTTCGACATCGAAAGTGGAGGATCTGCAGGAAGCGATCAAGGCTTTCCAAAAAGCGCTGCAACTGCTTCAGAATACCTTTTCAATCAATAGACCCATCATACTTAGCAACCTTGGGAATGCCTTGCGTGAATACTACCTTCATCTGAAACAGCAGGAAACTTTACAGCAAGCACAAGCAGTTTTACAGCAAACAAGAGAGGTGTGTGAGGAGGCTTGCCAACGAGGCTTGCAAATTATACCTGAGGTGGCACTGGGTACTGCCCGTTTCTGGGGAAATTCGGAGGCGGACCAGGGAGAGTGGACTGAGGCTGCTCACGCTTACACGTATGCGTTACAGGCGCTTGAGCAGCTCTACCGTGTCCAACTCCTGCAGACAGATAAGGAACATCGGTTGAGTGAGGTGAGTGGCCTCTATATCCGTGCTGCCTACACAATGGCCCGTGCCGGACAGATTCGTGAGGCCATAACCACGCTTGAACAAGGGCGAGCCAAGCGATTAAGCGAGGCTCTTGCTCGAGATCAAGCCGTCCTTGAGGATGTCCAGGAATTGCACTCAGATGCCTACCAACACTACCGGAATGCTACGGAACGGCTGCGTCAACTTGAGCAAGCCGAACGAGAAGGGCGTATTCTCAACTTTAGCAGGCAAGCACAAGCAGTTCCAAAAATACAGGGCACGAGCATTACTGGTGAGCAAATCCGTAAGGCTCACGAGGATTTAGAGATGGCTATTATGGGCATTCGTCATATTCCAGGCCGTGAGAACTTCCTGACTCTACCGACCTTTCAAGACATTATCAAGGCTGTCCTTCCCGGTATCCCTCTGGTCTACCTGGCAACAACGCAGCGTGGGAGCTTCGCATTACTAGTCCATGGCGAGAGTGAAAGCCCTGAGGCAATCTTCGTAGGTACATTCACAGAGGATCATCTACGAGGGCTGTTGGTCAAACTAGGAGGAGAAGTATTCTTCGAGGGGTACATCCCTGGTCAAGAGTTAGGATCACCAGCGCTGCTGAAGCGCTCTCTGGCGGAGATACTCCCCAGGATAGGAACTGGCCTTCTAGGCGTTGTAGCTCGTCGTCTATCTGAACTGGGAACGACTGGAATTGTCTTGATTCCTACAGGGCTGCTAGGAATCCTGCCACTTCATGCTGCCTCTTATGTATCCAACGATAAAGAAACCACCCTGCTCGAGGAGTTTGACGTAGCCTATGCTCCTTCAGCGCGAGTACTGACAGCAGCAAGACAGGAGGCACAGAAACGTAAAGCGGCCTCTCCACACTTTGTCGGTGTAGGCAACCCTCGCCGTACTGAGGTAACCAGCCTGCCCTCTGCACATGTTGAAGTAGAAACTATTGAGCAGATGCTACCTGTAGGGTCTTTCGATACACTTTACGAAGAGCAAGCGACAGTAGAGAACGTCTGGAAGATACTACCACACGCGACTATTGCTCATTTCGCATGCCACGGAAACTTTGAGATCTCTGAACCATTAGACTCCGCCCTGCTTTTATCGGATGCAAACCTAACCTTGCGTGACCTGCTCAATGCGCAACCAGCATACCTCGCTCGCCTGCAAATGGTGGCTCTTTCCGCCTGTCGGACTGCCTTTACCGATTTCCAGCACCTTCCCGACGAGGTCATAGGACTACAGGCAGGTTTCTTGCAAGCAGGCATCCCTTCCGTCATCGGGACACTATGGCCGGTGAACGATCTCAGCACTGCACTGCTCATGACTCGCTTTTATGAATTCTACCTGCGCGGTGATGCACAGACAGGTCTCCCTCCACAACCACCAGCACGAGCTTTGCGCCTGGCACAGCATTGGCTACGGAAACTCACTGCTGATGACATAGACGCTTACCTGGAGAATCAGCCAGACAGACAGGTGCGCCCAGTCGAGCAGGACGCTATAACACCAAACAGAGAACATCCCTATGCTAATCCATATTACTGGGCTGCCTTTGTTTACTACGGAGTGCTATAGCACATTCAGAGGCAATCGCAAATGATTGTAATAAACTAATGTACATCTAAAATAACAAAAGCCTGCTGTGCCGGAAGAGGCTCTTAAACAAGGGGCTCGAGGCACGAGTGCAGAACAAGTCACCTGGCTACGGCCTCTCCCTTCAGGAGGAACTATGCACAGTAAGATACCTAGAGAGTCCAGGATATATGCGCTACTCATTGGGATCGATTGTTATTTGCCCAATGCCTTACCAGATGGTTCTTCTTACGCCAGCCTGGGAGGATGTGTTCGGGATATTACCGAGGTAGAGGCTTTCCTGAACGGCAAGCTAAGGCTTCAGGATCAGCAGATCATCAAGCTGACCGCCTCTAACGGCGGAACAACGGAGCCCCACGAGCCTCGTGAGCAGTGGCCTGCTTATGAAAACATGGTGGCCGCGTTCCATAAGGTGGCTCAGCTAGCGCAAGCAGGTGACCAGGTTTATATCCACTATTCCGGTCACGGCGGGCGAACGCAACCAACGCTGCTTCCAGAACAGAAAGGAGTGAACGGCTTTGACGAAGCGCTCGTCCCAACAGACATCGGGAACTCGACCACGCGTTACCTACGCGACGTTGAGATGGCGCATCTGCTAAGGACCATGGTGGACAAAGGACTGATTGTCACCATTGTGCTCGATAGTTGCCACTCCGGCAGTGCAACGAGAGGGGCCAGTGGTGACACCGTACGAGGTTTGAGCACGATCGATACGACCTCACGCCCGATGGAGAGCCTTGTCGCATCCAGAGATATGCTGGCTGAGACCTGGCGACTCCTGGATAGAGGGGGAACACGCGGCTTCCAACTGGGCAGTGGTTGGCTCCCCGAAGTCAAAGACTATGTCCTGCTGGCGGCTTGCCGGGCCACCGAGTCTGCCTATGAGCATCGTTTCGAGCAGTCTGGGAAACACGGTGTGCTAACCTACTGGTTCCTGGATTCGCTTAAGCAGCTCAGACCAGGACTCACGTTTAAGCAGTTGCATGATCGCATCCTGGCGAAAGTACACTCCGAATTTGTCCTTCAGACTCCTCAGTTGCAGGGTGATGCGAACCGTACCGTTTTCGGCGTCGAGCACATACAACCTTTCTACGCGGTCAACGTCATGCGGGTTGAGCCTGTGCAGAAACGACTACTGCTGAATGGCGGACAAGTGCATGCGATACGCAAGGGAGCTCAATTTATAATATATCCGCCTGATGCTACCGATTTCGCTCAGGTCAGCCAACGTCAGGCACTGGTCGAGATTACCGAACTGGGCGCAACAGACTCCTGGGCCACCGTTCTCACCTCTTTCCGTCCTGAGCCTATCCAGCAGGGCGCGCAAGCTGTGCTAATCGATCCGGGATCGATTCGGCTCCGTCGCACTGTTCGCCTCGTGAAACAGCCTCATCTCCCTGCAACCATCGCTCAGGATCAGGCTCTCAAGCAGGTCGAGCAAGCGATTCTCCAACACGGCAAAGGTTTTATCACCCTGGCTGGTCCTGATGAAACAACAGACTACCAGGTGACCATCACTGCGACCGGTAACTACGAGATCTGGGACCCGGCAGGTGTGCCACTTGCCAACGTGCGTCCTGTCCAGTCTATCGAGCAGAGTGGTGCTGCCGAGCAGGTTGCGCGAAGGCTGGTGCATTTGACCAAGTATCGCAACACTCTGCAACTTGACAATGCAGACATCACATCGCCTCTAGCAGGCAATCTCCTGGTCGAACTGGCGGGAGTACAAGCAGCATATGATCCCCAGGATAGGCCGGAACCGCAGCCATTTCGTGATCCTGGCGACACTCCCGTATTGAAGCCTGGAGAATGGACGTTTCTGCGTGTGAAGAATACCTCTCCTCAGGTGCTCAATGTCACGGTGTTAGACCTGGGACCGGATTGGAGCATTACCCAGATCTATCCTTCCCGCCAAGATACCCTCTCTATGACCTTTGACCCGGGTCAAGAGATGTTGTTCCCCCTGCAAGCCTACCTTCCGGAAGGCTACACCGATGCTCTTGACATCCTCAAGGTCTTTGCGACCGTGGGGAGTACGAATTTCCGCTGGTTGGAATTGCCCGCTCTAGATCAACCATTTGTCAGCAAGGGAACGCGAGGGGTACCCAGAAATGCCCTTGAACAACTCCTGGCTCTGTTCGCTGCCGAAGAATCGCGCACACGCCACCTCAATCCTGCCGTCTATCCTACCGGCGAATGGGTCACCGCCCAGGTAGAAGTGCGTGTTGCAGGGACTGAGAGCTCACTGTAATGCATGGAGGTGTCCTGCTGTCAGGGAATCGCTGAACCACATGTCTGGATCGCTGCTCATCGCAGGGTCAATGGCTCGGGATTTCTCTGGCAAATGAAAGCGCCCCAATAGTAGGGATGCAGCCCCTGCTTCTTTAAGGCAAGCTGGGCTTCACGCAATGCGGAGACGCGCGATTTACCCGCTAGCAAACGCTGATAAAAATCCAACATGAGCTGTTGTGTTTGCTGATCGGATACTTGCCAGAGACTCATCACGAGCGTTCTGGCTCCTGCTAACATGAAGGCGCGTCGCAGCCCGAATACGCCTTCCCCAAGATGCACCTGTCCTAAACCTGTCTCACACGCCGACAGCACTACCAGCTCAGTATTCGACAGGTCCATGCCAGCTACATCTTCCGCCGACAACAAGCCATCTTCTGCCCCTTCTGGCAGTTTACCTCCTCGATTCCACGTATTGATACCAGCTAACGCTAAGCCAGAGCGTAAGAGTGGATTCTCGATACGTTGTTGGAGGAAGCGCTCCAGTCGGCTGCTCTGGCTTCTGTCTGTATCATCTGACGCCCACACAGGGTGTTTTTCCTGCGTGATCAGTGACTGATCTGGTAAGAAGAAACCATGTGTGGCGATATGGAGAATGTGTGGTGAGCGGCATGTCTTGAGTGATCCATCGAGGGCGGCTCCTTGGAGAAGAGGTTGAACTTTTAACAAGGCGGCGATCTTCTCTCCTTCCTCTTTCGTAGCTGGTAAGCGATCAAAAGAAGAGTAGTAGCGATTGAAGTCATAGGAGCGACGATCGGCAGGCCCTGCATATGTTTCTTCCTGGTATACTACTTCTGGTATGCGGTCGAGACTTAAGTCGAAGTCGGGATCGGCAACCACCAGCGCAGGTGCAGGTTGATTAGCCGGGGGAGACATAAGGCGCAGCAGATCGCGGCTCGTGCTCAGGTAGCTGATCTGATACTCGTCAATCAGGTAGCCTCCATCATCGCAAGGGAGCACTTCAAAAGGCAACAAGGCCAAGTCACCATCAGGAACCAGGAACAAGCGCTTCCGTCCACGCAAGGCAGGCACAAGCGGGTCGAAAATCATATACCGTAAGCCGCATCCGCTCCAGGCCCCTCCGCTTGGGGTTGCCTCAATCTCTACAGGGAGGAGATGGCGTAGATGATCACTTTCAACCTCCCTCGCTAGTTGCCCAGCATGCTCTTGTTCTGTTGATACCTGGTTGGGAGCATGGAGAGAGGTCCGATTGATAAGAGCGGCTCTCAAAGCTGCAATCTGTGTGTTAATAGCGTTGGCCTCTCCTAAGTCGAACAACTGTACGTTGTCTGGCTCTTGAGGATTCAGCACAAAGGCAAGATAGCGGGCAGGTTGCCATTGTGCCTGATGCTTCGACGGGATCGCGTGAAAATTGACCCCGTTGAAGTAAGCGAACTCGACGAGCATAGCATCTTGAGGGAGTATCCTCGCAACAGCTTGCCGATCTATGCTCTGAAGCCTCTGTGCTAAATTCATCTCTGGAATCTCATGAGCCAGTTCGCTTTCGAGGCGCTCTTGCTCAGCGCGCCAAGTCTCCAACGCCTGCTGGTAGGCTGCACCCTCCTGCGGCCCTGGCCCCTCGAGCAGTTTTTGTGCGATCTGGGCCCTCAGTTTGATCAGCTCATCTAATTTCGGTTCCAGCGCCGGGTAGCGACCACGCCAGATCGCCTCTCGTTGCACCACAAGCGCCTCTGCGCTCAAGGCCTTGCGCCGAAATAGCAGGTCTAATCCTACCTGAACAGCAGTCTGTGATTGGGAAAGGTGTTGGGAAACGAGCGAGAGAAAGCTATCAAGCGATTCCTGCAGGGTAGATAGATATACCAGGCGCTGGTTTTCAGAGCCGATGGAAAAGATCTGCCCAATGACCAGATCATCGATTGCGGCAGCCTGTTGCAGTAAGGCCAATGCTTCTGCATAGCGCTCTGTAGCCGCATATAATCCAGCGAGGTTTCTGAGACTTTGCGCAACGTCAGGGTGGATGTTTCCCAACGTCTGACGCTGTACAGCAAGAACCTCCTGGTACAGCGGCTCTGCTTCTGCGTAAATGCCCTGGGCATCGTACAACGCTGCCAGATTACCGAGGCTGGTAATCACATCCAGGTGTGTACTTCCAAATGCCTTGCGTCGCATCTCAAGCGCTCTCCGGATGAAATGCTCCGCCCGCACATAATCACCACTGTCGTAATATATGGTGCCCAAATTATTGAGTGTACTAGCGATATCGGGGTGATCTTCCCCTAACGTTGCATGCCAGATCCTCAATGCTTGCTGTAGAAGTTCTTCGGCCCGCCCAAAATTTCCCTGCGCGTCATAGAGGAAAGCCAGATTGTTTAAGATCTCAGCCACATTGCGATGCTCTTGACCAAACGCTTTGCGCGTGACCGCCAGAGCCTGCTCATAGAAGTTTTGGGCTTTGGTATTGTCGCCCATCCCACGAGTTGCGCAACGAGATAACACCAAGCAAGCAAGCAAGAGTAGGAATGAAGGAATATCTCTCAAGCGTCAAAGCGAAAAAGGGAGCATTGCACACGAAAGAGGGTAGTTCCAGTCGCTCGCAGAGCAGGAGGAGACGACCTTTGCACACCGTCTCAGAGACGCGCATGGCATGCAGGCATGCCGCGTCGCTTGTCTGTCAACAATGCGAGATGCGAAGCTGCAGATGGCCCTTCACCTTTGTGCGTCAGGTGAGCAGGAACGTCTCCAGAAAGAGCAACCAGGCAGGATGTTACGCCGCAGCTACGAGTGCAAAGCCAAAGACGTTCGCAAAGGTGGCAGGAAGGCCATGAAGAGTGATGGCAAGCGGCGGAGCAGTGGAGGGGCGAGCGTTACGGGCGAGACGCTCATTCCACGAGAGACGCCAATGCGCACGTTGAGAGCGGGTTTGTCTCTCTGGCGGTTTGCCGTCGTGTTTCTTCTCCGGTTGAAGCGGAGCAGAAGGAAGCATGACGGTTTGTGAACGAAGCAACTGGAACCAGCGACGCCGGATGGAACAGCGTGGCCAATCACCCCACAGGACTGGGAAAGGAGCGGGTTCGGAGGGAAGTTGAGGTGGAAGAGGCTCAAGCACCGTCGGAGAAGCTTGAATGGGGGGAGGTGGAGACGCTGTCGAAAGAGATGTGTCGGAAGAGACAGGCCAAACCACCGCACTGACGCGGACGCTGGCTTGCTGGTCGTCGCGGATTCCTGGCACTGCGCTGAGCCTCGGACAAGGACGGCAATGGCACGCGCGAGCACCGTAGACCATGCGCACAGAGCCATTGCGCTCAGGTCGGCGCTCTTGCACCGTTAAGGGATGATCTGCCGGACAGCGTAACGTGCCATCGGGTTGCAACACAAAATCGGAGCCGGCAAATCCTTTGGTAAAGGATCGACGGGCCCATTGAGGGGGGCCATACGATGTGGGTTCTGCTACAGCAGCAGGCTCTGCTACAGCAGCAGGCTCTGCCACAGCAGCAGGCTCTGCCACCTGAGCTGGGGAAAATTCCATGACACGCAGGGTGGGAGGAGAGAGGTGTTGCCCGAGTTCTCAACGGAGATTCCACATCCATTGCGCGAGGATCTGCCAGCAGTCCTGACCGCAAGGCGAGCGAGAGACCCAACGGTCCGGGTCTTGCTCCTGATCTTCGTCTGAGAGAACCGTCTCAAACGACCCACGATGCAGATAGATCTGCAGCACATCTGAAGCAGTAAATGCGTGGGGTGGCAACGTCGTGTAGAACAGTTCATAGACCCTCTCCTGGCGGACCACTCCAACGGCAGGCTTGCGATCACCAGCAGGATGAGTGCCGACAAGCAGGCGCACGACAGGCCCTGTTGGGGTGAGTGGCACCGCCAGACAATCGGAGAGATCGCGCACGCTTCCGCTTTCGGGATGGGTCACCTGCGCATCAGGAGGGGATTGGAGTCGGGTCTGGACTTCGGGGAAATCAAGCCAGCTATACTCCTTGCTCCGTCCAATCACCCCACACTGGCTCGAGAGAATCTCCTTCACTGGGGCCGTGTTTCCATACAAGCCATCGACGCGCACGATGACATGAGACAGCGGAAGCGCACACGCCGCCGCGTACGCCGTGATGGCCTGGAGGGCGTGTCGGAATTCTTCGCGGTCATCGCCGTTTCCTGGACCTGAAAAGGTGCCCATCCATTGATGGGTGGACGATGGTAAAACCGTGGTCCTGCTTCGCCCCACCTGTCCTCGTTTGCGCCCGAAATAGCCTTTGGCGCACACTCGCTCAAAACGGCGGTGAGGAGCAGGAAGCTCTTTTGTCTGCGGAAGGGCCCGTTGTCGCGCCGCCTGTTTGGTTCCATCGACATCGATCACGAGCCAGTGCTTCCCCTGGCGGTCCCAAAGCCCGCCAGGAGGAGAGCCGAACGGGGTTCTGGCCACGAGATCCCGCCTCGAAACACGGACCGTAATGCCTCCACCCTTGGCTGATCAAGCGCGCCCAGAAAACGGGAGAGGGTGCTGCGATGGGGCAGACGGCTTCGATTAAAGAGCGCCATGAACACCTCGGAAAAGGGAGCCAGACGCTCATAAAAGGCTTGGAGGCTGGGTTCACCGCTGAGGGCATAGCCGATGAGCACGGCCACAAAATCAATCAGCTCATAGTGATCAAAGCGAGCGCGAGCAAATCGCACCTTTGTCTCGATGAGCTTCACGAGACCATATGTTTTGAGGATCTCAGCCATCATGGCGACTGCTGCGAACCAACAAGGCGTGGTCGGAGCCGATTCTGGGGCAATCTGGATGTGGACTGAAGCATGTGTCATACTACGTGGGTCTTCTCCTTTTAAGATGACGTTTTGTTTTGTCGACCTTCTAAGGAGACACCTTTTTCTCTCTTTTTACAATGCTTCTCCCCTTTTATCCCCCTTCTTCCTCATTTCGCCTGCCTGGTGGTATCTCGTTGCGCAACTCGTGGGTTCTGGAAGCGTACTGTGATCGGCCTCGATCGTGCCGGCTTCTTGCGGTGGCTCGATCTCAAAGGTCAGATCATCGGTGACCGGTGCAGCAATGGCCGAGAGATCCAGTTCGTAATTGCCGAAGCGCTTAATATGTCGGGTCAGGTAGGGTGAGAGCGCCGCCAGCTCATCAATGGTTGGAATGCAGCCTTCCTTTGCTAGCGCGTTCAAGGCTGCACTGATTTCAATCGTGTTGTCGAGCATAAGACAGTTGGCAATCACGCCTGTGTACTTGATCTGCTTCTCCTGCTCCTCATACACGTTGTCAGCGATCACCCCTCGCAGAGCAAAGGTGATCCAATCCTCGAAGTTGTGGTATTCTTCCACTTTGTTGGTGCTACAGTGAATCACTTCGCGCAACTTGACATCCGAAATGAAGGTGAGGAGAAAGATCGTGCGCTCCACACTCCCCAGCGCGTGAAACGCCTGGTAGAGACGGTTTTTGTGGCTGTAGGTGGTGAGCTTGCGCAAGAGCATGGAGGGCAGCACTTTGCCTTCCTGGATCGAGATGACCACCCGCAACAGATCCTGCCAATGGGTTTGGATCAGCTCCCACTCGACCACGTTGTCCCCGAAGAGTGAATCGATATGCTCGTAATGCGTGTCTCGGGAAGGGCGATAGAACTTGAGATCCTTCCAGTTGCGGATTCTGGGCATGAGCTTGATGCCCAGCAGGTAGGCTAGTCCGTAAACGGGCAGGTTCTGGCCCTGGGTATCGGCGTGAACGGTCGTGGGTTGGATCGCCGAGCGGTTGCGAATCAGACCATCCAGGATGTAAATGGCTTCCCACACGCCACACGCAATGAAATGGCTGAAGAGCAGGATGTACGTATCGCTCACATGATGGTAGGCGATGCCCTCGTAGCTGCCGTAGCGAATATGTCGCTCCACCAGCAGGTTCTCTTCTGCCAGCTCATATTGCGTCCCGTCTGCTGCCACGCGTTTCTCATCGCCCCAGTAGCGCGGCAGCGTGAAGTGGTGAAAGCGATTGGCAATATCGCGAATGGCTGCTTCCAGCTTTTCCGCCGTGAAATGGCGGCGGTTAAGATGGGCAATCTGATCGGCGTTGAGAGCACCTCTCAGATGACGAGCCATCTGGTGCGGGCCTAAATGGGTGCCATAGGCAAAGATGGTGAGTAACTGCCTGACTTTCGCATCGGCGGTTTTAGGTTCGTTGCCGGAAAGGGGACCAAAGTGGCGCGTAAAGTCGGTCACGTGATCGATACGCGCCAGCACGTCCAGTAAATGCCGCTCTGGAATCTTTTCGCGTAGCGACTCCTCCAGTTGCGCGAGACCTTGCGGTGCCACTTTGGCCTGGAGCCGCTTGAGGGACGGTTCCCCCTTCTCGTTGATGATCAGTTCGCGATTCTCTGGTCGGGTGCGATCCACGTTGGCCGCCACCTCGGTCAGTCGCGTGCGAAGGTGCTCAACAAATCCGTCGGCTGTCATGGGCAAATCGAGTCGCTGACAATACTGCGCCACTTTGGGTGCGCACTCCTCCCATGAGAGGAGCTGCTCGCGGTAATCGGCAAACTGTTCCGAGCCGACAACGCACAGATCACCCGCCTTGAGTTCGGCGGCTACGTAGGAGAAGACGCAGGTTTCCAGGTGCTGGCGAATAAACCAACTCTTGCTCTTGCGCCGCACCATCACCGTGCGGAGCCACTTCTTGCTGGCAAAAGAGAGATCGATGGTGGCTTCCAGGTACTTCTTGGGATCCTGTTCATGGGCGATGATGAAGTTCATCGCATCGATGAGGGCCTGATCTGAGGTGGTGGATTGGAACTCGAGGGTTTTGATGACTCGGAAGAGCGCCTTGCGGTGCGAGGTATAGAAGCGCCAGACGAATGGCTGATAGCGGTCGCCCTGGTGGGCGCTGACCTGTTCACACTGCTCTAAAAGATGCGCTGCTCCTCCTTCCCGTTCGAGGACCGCGCGGATCTGCTGGTCAGCAGAAGCGGGGTCCTGCGTCTCGGTCGTTACCTGCAAGACATCGGAGAGGACTTCGACTAGATGTTCGGAGGTCGCGCGTTCTCCCTCCCGCAGCCGCTCCAGCTCTTCCTTGGCCCGGCTGGTGAGCTTACTCATGCGCTTCGTGAACATCTGAAGAATCTCATCACGGGTCGACACCTGGGCCTGAGCAATGAGACAGACCAGCAGTGCGAGGCGTTTGGAGACAGCAAAGTCCCAGAGGTTGGTGGCATGCAGGGAGTGCGCTTCCTCTGCCAGGTGCTTCACTTTCGCGTACCGCAGGCCTTCCACCAGGGGTTGCATGTTGCCCAGAGACTGCAGCCAGGTGAGACGGCTGAGCCATTCATCGAGGTGGGTCAGCGTCGCGCTTTTGGGGGCCTCCTTGATGCGGTTGAACGCAGTGAAGCTTTCTGTGCCTTCTCGCGCAATGAGTCGCAAGAGGGTCTGCTGCTCTGCTTCGGCGAGCCGATCAGCCACCCGCTGGTAGATGCCCCTTTTCACCAGGTTACGGATGCGCCTAGCCATGCGCTCCAAGGTGCTGAAGCCTGGCAGCTCGCAGTGCTCTTTCACCAGGATTTCAATCGCCGCGCTGATGAGATCCGCCGGGTTCTCCATCACCTGAGCCGCCTGGTGCATAGCCTGCGCAGTGACATGCCGGATGTGCTTCCCTTCACTCTGGATCTCCAGGTGCTCGCGGATGGCCGCGTAATAGCGGTAGAGCGTGTGATTGGAGGCAATATCAGGCACCAAATCCGCCGGGATTTGCATGACGGCTCGAATATGACCGATGATCGCTCCAGGGATGGTTTCCGGTTTCGGAAAATAACCCAGCCGCTGGTACACTTTGAGCAAAATCATCAGCCCAAATTTTTGGGCTGGTCCACGCGCGGTGGTAGCGACAAAAGCGATATCAGTCGAGGTAGGGGTGTAGATCTCGCGCAATTCTTTGACAGAAGGGGCACGAGTAAAACGAGGATACGCGGTTCGTTCAATTGAGGTCATAGGCCATGATACTCCTTGCCCACAAAAATTGCTCTGGTCTAGTCATCAGACCAGAGAGGTGGGTCAATTCAGCATCCTAAGAGTAACCCTATGCCAAGGCAAACAAGCGGCAAAACGGTAGGAATTTGGTCATGTTGCGCACATGAGGTGAGTCATGATAGACTCATACAGAGAGATGGACTCTGCACTGAAATACGATTCAGTTCACAGTTGGGCCAGGATGAGGAGATTCTCCAAGCTCACTTGCCTCATCACACAGGTAAAATGAGCCCGAGAAACTGTGAACTGAAAAGAAATTGGCATGGATAGGATAGGCAGGAAACAGCATATGGTGGACCAAGAGATTCCAAGAGAAACGGACGAGCCTACCTCCTGGATCGACCGCTATGGGGCCTCACGGCTCGCTTTTAAACGAGAAACGACCAGGAATACCTACACGATTATTCTCCGGCAGTTTTTGACCTGGCTCACAGACATGAGTGTCAGCCACCGTGAGCGCGTGAAATCCATCCTCAGCAGCTTTGCTGAGTGGCTGATCGACGAAGCGTTCATCACGCGTAACCCGACCCGTGGAATCGAATTCCCGGCACAGCAGCTTCTCGCGCCGCGGGAACTCGAAACTTCCCAGCGTTACCTTCTCAAGGAGCTCATCGAAAGCGAGGATCTGCGAGGCAAGGCCATGTTTGCGCTCGGCTACTACGCTGGTTGCCGCGCGAGCGACGTGTGCTGGTTCCGACTGGACCAGGTCCACCATCTCACGAAGAAATCCGGCCACATCACCGTTGGCTACAAACGTGGGCAATTGCGCACCATTGATCTGATGAACGAGGCGAGAAAAGCCCTGCGAGCCTATCTGGAAGAGGAGCGCAAACAGATCCAGACGGACTGCCCTTTTGTCTTCCTCTCACAGCGAGAGCATGCTCCCACGAGGCGGCAGGGAGATCACCCCAGGCGACTCACCGAGGGAGGGCTGCATGCCTGGTGGCGCACCGTCAAGGAGCGGGCAACCAGACAGCAGTGGGAGCAGATCACCGATATCACCTTTCATGACCTGCGGCATGACTTCGGCCATCGGCTGCGTGCCTCCGGCTTTACCTTGGAGGAGGTAGCCGTGAGCTTGGGGCATGTCACCAAAAAAGGAACGCCAGCGGTAGCAACGACTGCACGCTACACGCAACCGAATCGTGAGCAGATGAAGCACAAACTCAAAGATATCTTGCTCTAAATCTCCACCAAACGTCGGGAACGAGATGGAGAAATGGCATGAGGAGCAGGTATCTCGGTTGAGAGGTGAACACTCAACCACCACAAGGATGAAAGGAAGCGTCATGAGACAGGCGGACTCTCCGCGATGGTGTGCGGTGTTGTCCTTTCTTTGCAGGGACCCGTGGCAGGCTGTGGCGAAGGCGGTCATCATGAAGGAAAGCAATCAGCTCGCCGTATGAGCGAGCTGATTGCACTACAGGGGAGATGTTTATGTACATTCGGCTCTTCGGTTCCCTGCAGATTGAGGATGGCCAACGCTGGGTAGGTCCCGACGATCTGGGTGGGCGCAAACCGAAGCAACTCCTCGAAATCTTGCTCAACGAGCGGGGCCGTGTCGTCTCAAAGGATCGCATTGTCGACCTGTTGTGGCCTGACGAATTGCCCCAGAACGCCGCTGCCACCCTTGATACCTATGTCAGCGTCCTGCGCCGACATCTGGAGCCAACCATCGTCCGAGCCAGAGACTCCCGCTACCTCCGCCGCGTCCACCCCGGCTACCTCTTCGATGCCTCCGAGGTCGAGATCGACGTTGATCGCTTCCAGGCGCTGATTGTCGAGGGGCAACACGCTCGCGACGAGGGAGACCTGGAACGCACTGACCACGCCTTCGCGACCGCTATTGGCTTCTACCGTGGTGCCTATCTCGAAGACGAACCCCAGGCGACCTGGACACTTGGCCCCCGCGAACGCCTCGCGCGAACGTACCGCGACCTGCTGGTGGCAACCGCCGGGATTGCGGCCGCGCGGGGCAAATTCGATGAGGGGCTACACCTCTGCGAACAAGCCATTGCACATGATCCGACCTGCGAGGAGGCATACCGTCAGGCGATGCTGTGTAGCTATGCGCTCGGTCGGCAGCACGAGGCACTCCACATCTTTCAGCGCTGCTCCAGGGCGCTCACCCAGGCGCTTGGAACGGGTCCCATGCCGGAAACCGAGGAACTGTACCGCCGTATCCTTCAGGACACGCCGGTGCAGCAACTCCTCCCTCAGGCACTTCCATCTCTGAGAACGAGACAGACGGAGCACATCGATGTTCCTTTCCTGGGCCGTCAGCCTGAACTCACTTTCCTGGAAGATGCCTGGCGGACCAGTGAGCAGGGTGTCTTGCTGGTCACGGTCCAGGGCGAGGCAGGCATCGGCAAGAGCCGGCTGGTGACGGAGTTCCTGCACAAGAGCGAACTGCGCTGTGGGCGTGCCAAATGCACAGAGCTGGAGCGTGATCTCCCGTTCTCAGGCCTCGCTGCGGCGCTCGCCAACTTGCTCACTCCCTTGAACGCCCAGGACGCCGAGCGTGCGCTGATGGCTGGCCCGGCTGTGGTCGAGCTGATACCAGAACTGGACGGAAAAGCCTCTCTCACGCCAGCCATCACCCTCCCTCCCGAGGCGACCCGCATCCGCCTGCTCGAATCGATCGTAGCTGTCCTGCGTGCGCTCGCTCCATTGGTCCTGTTCCTTGACGATGTACAGTGGGTGGATGCGTCTACTGTCCAGGCACTGGGACATATCCTGCAACGAGCCGACACTTCGCCCATCCTGCTGCTCACAGCACTGCGCCCGGCTGAGGCAGCCGACAACACTCCGGTGCGTCAGTTGGTTGACGCGGCGCGTTCGGCTGGCAGACTGCGTGTGACCGGACTGGAGCCGCTCCCGCGCGCTGTACTTGATGCCCTGCTCCCATACGGAGCGGACCCGGTGGAATTGTGGGCAGCCACGGGTGGCCATCCGCTCTTCTTGACGGAACGCCTGCGGGCCAGGGCGGGAGAGCGCTTAGAGGAGGCCATTCTGAGCCGCTGCCACGCTGCGACGCTCGCTGCCCAGCGTCTCCTGGAAGCGGCATCGGTCTTCGAGCGCCCCTTCCGTCCGGGACTGCTCGCCGCGATGCTCGGAGACGAGGCAGCGCTGGTGTCTGATGTCGAGGAACTCCTGGCGCGTCGGCTCCTTCTTGAGCACGAGGGCCTCTTGAGCTTTCCACACGATCTCGTGCGTCAGACGGTCTATTCCAGTGTCTCCGCACCGCGGCGGGAGGTGCTTCACCGGCAGGCGCTGCGCGCGCTGGAAGCTGAAGGGGTACCTGTCGCTGAACTGGCAAGCCACGCGCAGGCCGCCGGGGTGTGGGCAGCCGCAGTGCGATACGCAACGGCAGCTGGGAGACAAGCGCTCCTGTTGTACGCCAATGCCGAGGCCGCTGCCCACTTCAAGCGGGCGCTGACAGTCCTCGCGTCCCACCCTGCTCTGGTGGAGCCGGCGCACTACGAGGCGCTGCTCATAGAGCGAGCGCGGGCGTTGATTGTCCTCGGTGAGACAGATGAGGCGGTGAACACCCTCGTGCAAGCGCTCGCTTCGGCCCGCAATCGCGGAGACGTACGGGCCGAAGCCGAGGTTGTCCACTGGTTGGGTCTGGCCAACTGGGCAGCGTGGATGCCCTCCCAGGCCTTGCCATACGGACGGCGTGCTTTAGCGCTTGCTCAGCGTCTCGATGACCTGCGTCTTGTTGGTCGCGCGCATGCCTTCCTCGCCAACCCGCACGGCAGCCTGGGCCACCTGGACGAGGCACTGCGCCACGCAGCACGAGCGTTGGCTGTCTTCAAGCAGCTCGGCGAGGAGCCACCCGCGATGGTGCTCTACCGCATCGGCATTGTCCGGCACCATCTGGGCGAAGAGGCCGCTGCCCTCAAAGCGCTGAAGCGAGGTGAGGATCTCGCGCTTGCCCAGCACGAGGAGACGATCCTTATCTTCGTACGATGGGTGCGTTCCACCGTCCTGGCCAACCTGGGGCGCTATCACGAGGCCTTTGCCGCACTGGCAGCAGCTGAGTCTGCGGGCAAAGGGCAAGAGGCTTTTGCCCGCAGCCGCATTCCCAATACCTATGGTGCCTTCTACGCCGACCTCGGCCTCTGGCACGAGGCGCTGGAACGAGACCTCGAAAGCCTGGATATCGTGCAGTCCATGAGCGGGCTAGCATTCAAGGAACCGCTGATTCAAACGCTGCTGAATCTGGCTGAGGACCATCTGGCCTTGGGCACCCCAGAGCGAGCTTTGCAAGCGATTGAGCGCGTGGTGCAGCTCATGCCTGAGGCCGAGTATGCGCGGTACCGCTACCAGAACCGCCTGCATTACGTACGCGCCGAGCTCTCCCTCGCCCGCGAGGAGGTAGCCGCCGCCCTGGAGGCAGCCGACGCTTGTCTTGCTGACGCAGCGGCGTATCGGGCACCCAAGTACGAGATACGGGGACACCTGGTCAAGGGTCGCGCACTGGCGCGGCTGGGCAACGTTGAAGCAGCCAGGACGGAACTCATCACTGCGGCCCAGCTGGCCGAGGGGTTGGGCTACCTGGCCTGGGCCTGGCGAGCGTGGACAGCGGCTGCAAACGTGACCCATGCACCGCGCCTGGCGCGACGGGCGGAAGATGCGGTACGGAGGCTGGCCGACAATCTCGACACGGAGCTTCGTGAGCACTTCTTGCGCCAGGCCTCAAAAAGTCGGCACTGAGCATCATTCCCGCT
>WNGD01003575.1_pt1 | contig 25886 bp, 25 predicted proteins | sample 5400671 | NCBI WGS metagenome assembly WNGD01 (sample SAMN13153369, study PRJNA577476) | soil metagenome | isolation source: 40 cm soil or saprolite under grassland replicate 2 | place: USA:California | collected 2016-06-15
CGATCAGGATCAGGTGGTTGTCGGTGCCGCCGCTGACCAGCTCGAAGCCGCGCTCGCTGAGGGCGTCGGCGAGGCGCTTGGCGTTGGCGACGATCTGGTGGGCGTAGTCGCGGAAGGCCGGCTGGGCGGCCTCGTGCAGCGCCACCGCGATGGCGGCGGTGGTGTGGTTGTGCGGGCCGCCCTGCAGGCCGGGGAAGACCGCCCGGTCGAGCGCCTTGGCGTGCTCGGCGTCGCTCATCAGCATCGCGCCGCGAGGGCCGCGCAGGGTCTTGTGGGTGGTGGTGGAGATCACCGGCGCGTGCCCGACCGGGGTGGGGTGGGCGCCGCCGGCGATCAGCCCGGCGATGTGGGCGACGTCGGCGACCAGCAGGGCGCCGGCCTCCTTGGCGATCGCGGCGAAGGCGGCGAAGTCGATCGTGCGCGGGATCGCCGTGCCGCCGCAGAACAGCAGCTTGGGCTGCTCCTTGAGGGCGAGGTCGCGGACCTCGTCGAGGTCCACCCGCCCAGTGTCCTTGCGCACGCCGTACTGCACCGAGCGGAACCACTTGCCGCTGACCGACACGTTCCAGCCGTGGGTCAGGTGCCCGCCCATCGGCAGCGCCATCCCCATCACCGTGTCGCCCGGCTGCAGGAAGGCGAAGTAGACGGCGAGGTTGGCGGGCGAGCCGGAGTAGGGCTGCACGTTGGCGTGGTCGACCCCGAACAGCGCCTTGGCGCGCTCGATGGCCAGCGTCTCGACCTGGTCGATGACCTGCTGGCCCTCGTAGTAGCGCTTGCCTGGGTAGCCTTCGGAGTACTTGTTGGTGAGCACCGTGCCGGTCGCCTCCAGCACCGCGCGAGAGACGTAGTTCTCCGACGGGATCAGCCGCACCTTCTCCGCCTGCCGCCGCTCCTCAGCGGCGACGAGCTGGGCGATCTCCGGGTCGGACTGGGACAAATGCAGGGCCGAGTGGTCGGTCATGATACGGGTCCCCTCGGGGTGAGCTCTACAGGATTGGGCGCCTTCAAGTTCGCCCCGCAGCTTATAGGACCGCGACGACGGCGATCAGGAGCCCGCCGCAGCCCCGGTCCCGGTCCCGATGCGCGTCTCCGTGCTGATCCAGGCGAGGTAGTCGGCGCTGCCCGCGCTGATCGGCGTGGCGGTGATCTCGGGGTTGTCGTAGCTGTGCCCGGCCCGCAAATGTGCGATGAGGGCGTCGAGGCGTCCGGTCGTGGTCTTCATCAGGCACATCCACTCGGCGGCCGTCTCGACCGCGCCCTCCCACCAGTAGACGCTGTCGACCGGGCCAACGACCTGGGCACAGGCGGCAAGCCGCCGCTCCACCACGTCCCGCGCCAGCCATTTGGCGTCGTCCCGCGAATCGGTGGTCGTCGTGACCTGCAGGTAGGTGTCAGCCATAGCGCCTGATCCTCCGAGAGTCGCGGCTTCGCCCAAAACACCCTCGAAGGTAGTGTAGGCGAGACTCCGCGCAGGTTGGCGCGGAGCCTCGGGGTCGAGGGCGAGGGCGGCTATACCTGGCTGCGTTCGTGCTGGAGGAGCCAGCGCTTGCGGTCCAGGCCGTAGTAGTAGCCGCCGAGGTTGCCGTCGGAGCGGATCACGCGGTGGCAGGGGACGATCAGGGCGACCAGGTTCTTGGCGCAGGCCCCGCCCGCGACGCGAGCGTAGCTCGGGTCGCCGAAGATGCTGACGCCGAAGTCGCGGTAGCTCATCGTCTCGCCTGCTGGGATCGTGCGCAGGCCCTCCCAGGCGCGCAGCATCCGCTCGTTGTTGACTTGCTTCACCGGTAGGCCGTCCAAGGCCTTCAGGTCGCCGCCGAAGTAGGCGTCGAGCGCGTCCGAGACCTCGCCGAGGCGCTCGGTGCGCTCCAGCGGCAGCCCGCGCCAGTCCTTGTGCAGGCGCACCCGCAGCTCCTCGGGCTGGTCGGTGAAGCCGGCGGCGAGGGCCACGAGGCCGTCGCCGCTGCCATCTTCGGCGTCGGTGGCGATCACGGTGAACGGGCCGATCGGGGTTTCGTGCGTGGCGGTGGTGAGCCTCATGCGATGCGCTCCTTTGCTGGTTCCTTTTCTTGTTGGGGTTGCTGGCTGCCGGCCCACAGGTGCAGGACGGCGTAGGCGCGCCAGGGGCGCCAGCGTTCGGCGCGGGCGCGGATGCTGGCCGGGTCGCCGGGAAGGCCGTGGCGTTCCAGGGCGCGGCGCAGGCCGAGGTCGGCCGCTGGCAGGGCGTCCGGGTCGCCGAGGGCGCGCATGGCGATGTAGGCGGCGGTCCACGGGCCGATGCCGGGGAGCGCGAGCAGAGTGCGCTCGGTCTGCTCCCGGTCGGCGCCCCGGTCGAGGTCCAGCTCGCCAGCGGCGACCGCCTGGCCGAGGGCTCGCAGCGCCACCAGCCTCCCCCTGGTCAGGCCGAGCCCCGGCTGGGGCGTGCCCGGGTCGATGGCGGCGAGGGCCTCGGCGCTGGGGAAGCGGTGGGTGAGGGTGCCGTCCGCCTGCGGCAGCGGCTCGCCGAGGGCGTTGACCAGCCGGCCGGCGAGGGTGCGTGCGCCTGCCACCGAGATCTGCTGGCCCAGGATGGCGCGGACCGCCAGCTCCAGCCCGGCGACGGCGCCGGGCACGCGCAGCCCTGGCCGCGCGGCGACCAGCGGCGCCAGCAGCGGGTCGCCGCCGAGCACCTCGCCGATCGCGGCCGGGTCGGCGTCCAGGTCGAGCAGCCAGCGGCAGCGCTGCACTGCCACGCCGAGGTCGCGCAGGTCGTCCAGCCGCAGCCGCAGCCGCACCTCCGCGCCATTGGCAACGAGATCCAGCTCGGCCACCGCGGTCGAGCGGGGCAGCACCAGCACCCGCCGGAAGGTCCCGGCCGCTGCCTCCTCCACGCCGGGCAGGGCCCGCTGCCCGAGGTAGGCGAGCAGCCCGTCGGCGTCGAAGGGGGTCCGGTGGCGCAGCCGCAGCACCATCCCGCCGGTCGAGTCGAGCAGCGGCGGGCGGCCCTTCAGGCGGCGCAGCTCCGTCGGGGTGGCCCCGAAGGCGACCCGGATGCTGTCGTTGAACTGGCGGATGCTCGCGAACCCGGCACTGAAAGCCACGTCGGTGACGGGCAGGTCGGTCTGGTCGATGAGCAGCCGGGCGGTCTGCGCCCGCCGGGTGCGCGCCAGGGCGAGCGGGCCGGCGCCGACTTCGGCGACGAGCTGGCGGTGCAGGTGGCGCGGGCTGGTGGCGAGGCGGCTGGCGAGCCCGTCGACGCCGTCGCTGTCGACCACGCCCGCCGCGATCAGGCGCAGCGCCCTGGCCGCGAGGTCGCCGCGCACGTTCCACTCGGCGGAGCCGGGGCTGGTGTCCGGCCGGCAGCGGCGGCAGGCGCGGAACCCGGCCGCTTCGGCCGCCGCCGCGCACTGGTAGAAGCGCACGTTCTCCGGCCGCGGTATCTGCGCGGGGCAGACCGGCCGGCAATAGATCCCTGTCGAGGTGACCGCGGTGAAGAAGCGCCCGTCAAAGCGCGGGTCGCGGCTCCGCACCGCCCGGTAGAGGGTGTCGAAATCTTGTTCCATGGGTCGATTGTGCCGCGTGACCCCGACAGTTCGCTGGCGGTTTTCGGACATGACCATGGGCGCGGAGCAAAGTGCCCGGATGTGCCGAGGAGCCGCCAACTATCAGGAATTCTTCGCCTCAACTCGACAAAGCGATCGGCATTTCAGATGATAGTGATCGTTCTCATTTCACCCCCAGGAATGAGACCGAAGTAGAGGTGGGACGCGATGACCGCGCTCAGAAGAACGACCCTTCCGGTGCTGGCGCTGGCGGCGTGGCTGCTGGCCACCGGTCCCGCGGCGGGCGCCCATGCGATGCTGCGCAGCTCCAGCCCGGCGGTGGGGGCGGCCCTCACCCGTGCGCCCCGGCAGGTGGTGATCACCTTCACCGAGGCGCCGGAGCCCACCCTCTCCACCATCCACGTGTTCGACGTCCACGGCCGCACCGTCTCCGGAGCGACCACGGCGGTGATGGGCAACCCGCTGCAGCTGCGCGTGCCCCTGCGCGGGCTGGCGCGCGGCACCTACACGGTGAGCTGGCGCACCGTCTCCCACGACGACGGACACATCGCCAGCGGCACCTTCACGTTCGCGCTGAACGGCCGCAGGACCGGGACCGGTGCGGCCCGCGCCCCGGCGTCCCCGTCCCCGCCCTCGCCCTCGCTGCCGCTGCTCGGCGTGGCCGGGCGCTGGGCGCTCTACTGGGCGCTCGCGCTGCTGGTCGGGGCGGCCAGCACCGGGCTGTTCGTGCTCGGAACTGCGCAGCGGCGCCGCCTCCCGGTCGATTCCGGGCTGCTGCTCGCCCCGCTGCTCCTCGGCATGCTCGGCCTCGTCGCGATGATCGCCGCCGAGCACGCGGCAGTCGGTGCCTCCCTGCAGACGCTGCTGCGCGCCGGTGCCGGCCGGGACGTCGCCAGGGTGGCGCTGGCGTTCATCCCTGCCGCCTGCGCCACCATCCTCCTGGCGGCCAACCCGGGCAGCACCCGGCGGCTGTGGTTGCTCGGCGCGAGCGCCAGCCTGGCCATGCTGGCGCTGGCACTCGGCGGGCACGCGGCGGCGCCGTCGTCACTGCGCCCCCTCAACCTGCTGGCGCAGTGGGCCCACCTGGTCGCGGTCGGCGTCTGGATCGGCGGGCTGGCCTGGCTGCTCGCCGCCCTCTACCGCCAGGACCGCGCCGTCCAGATCGTCGCCGCCGTGCGCTTCTCCCGCGTGGCCACGCTGGCGCTGGCAGCGGTCGCCGTCACCGGCCTGGAGCGCGCCCTCAGCGAGCTGGGCAGCTGGCATGCGCTCTTCGGCTCCAGCTTCGGCCGTGTCCTCGACCTCAAGGTCCTGCTGTTCGGCGTCCTGGTCGCTTTCGGCGCCCACCACCACTTCCGCGTGGTCCCCGCCCTCCCGCACGAGCCAGACGGGCTCGCTGTGCTCCGCCGCGGCCTGCGCAGCGAGCTCGTCGTCGCCGCCTTGGTCCTGCTCGCAACCGCCTCCCTCAGCCAGCTCCCACCGGGCTCCGCTACCGCAGCCTCAACACCTTCACCCGCCCCAGCCCACGTGCAGGCGGTCGGCTCTCGGCCTCCGACAGCCGCCGGATCTGTCCCAGCACAGTGACAAATGGTTCGTTCGGCATGTCGCGACACTACCCGGGGCCCGCGACAAGGTCACACTGAGGGCGCACACGATGTCCGGTATCGAGGCGATCTTCGCGATACTCTCCGCAGAGTTGACGATCCGGTCACGGCCCCGCTGCCACCGCCGGCCCTGCCAATGCCTCAACGGAACTGTCCATGGAACTGTCCATAATTTGTTTTGTTGGCAGCGATTCGGTTAGAAATCACAGAGTGTGTAACTGAGGCGGGGGGCGTCATGGCGGACCTTGGGCATGCCGGGCCGAGGCCCGGCCGCACGGGCAAGGCGACCAGGCCGGGCAGGCGCAAGACCCTCACCGCCGCGGGCATCGAGAGCCTTCGCAGGATCCTCACCAGCTACCGCCACCTCGACGACGAGCTGGGCCCGTTCCGCCTGCGCCAAGGGGTTGCCAGCCACCTGGAGATGGTCCAGAGCCTGTACGGCACTGGCTGCTCCGCGTCGGTCGAGACCGCCCTCGGCTCGGTCGAGGCCGAGTTCGCCCAGCTCGTCGGCTGGCTTGCCTTCGACGCCCGCGACTGCTGGTCGGCCGAGCACTATTTCCTGAAGACGCTGGAGGCCGCCGACACGGTCGGCGACCACGCCGTGGCGGCCTACGCGATGAAGTGGCTAAGCCTGCTGGCCATCGACCAGGGCGACGGCCCGGAGGCCGTGCAACGCGCGCAGGCAGCCCTGCGCCGCGTCCGCAAGAGCGGGACCGCCTCCGGAGCGCTGGGTGCCGCCGTCCTCTCCGCGAAGGCACGGGCGCACGCCAAGGCGGGGGAGCCCGATGCCTGCCGCGCCGCGCTCGACCAGGCCGAGGACCAGTGGAGTGGCGCGGATCCCGCCAGCGTCCCGCCGTTCCTCTACTACTTCGACCACGCCGCCATGGCCGGGCACCGGGGGATCGCCCTCGCATTGCTCGGCGACTCCGGGCCAGCCCAGACGGCCCTGCGCGAGGCCGTTGCCGCGATGCCCGACAACTTCGTGCGGGACAAGGCGTTCTTCACCGCCCACCTCGCCGCCGTTCTGGCCCACTCGGGCGAGATCCCGGAAGCCTGCACGGTCGCCACCGACGCCGCCGACCTACTCGACCGCTCCAGCTCCGGCCGGACCACCCAGCTCCTCCGCGAGATCGACCTCCAGGTCGCCACCGGGCACCGCTCCCGCGCCCTCCCCGAGGTGCACGCCCTCCACATGCGTCTTGCCCTGCTATAGGCCTACCCGTAGCAATGCTGAGCTGGTGCGATGGACGCAGGCACGCTACTGCACCTGCTTGTTCCGGTGTGGCGATGGGGAAGGACAATCCTCATGAACCATCGGCAATGCGCGGGATTAAGCATTGCCGACAGAACCCTTGTCGCCGGGGTTGCGATCGCCCATGTTCACCGGTCCGTGCCTGCCGGAGCTTGACCTGACGCTGCCTGTCGGGGGACGGCTCGTGTTCGTCTCCGACCTGCATCTGCGCGCCGACCGCAGGCCGGGGGACTTCCAGGCCAGCCGCGAGCTGATCGAGCTGCTCGGGTCGCTGCGGGAGCACCCCGGCCCGGCCCTGCTGGTCCTCGGCGGCGACATCGTCGACCTGGCCACGGCCGACGGCGGCACTCCTCCAGCGGAACTGGCCGCGGGCGCGCTGGCCCGCCCCGAGGCGCAGGCCGTCGCCGCTGCCCTCCGCGAGCTTGCCGCCCGGTCCGGCGCCACCGTCGTGTACCTCGTCGGCAACCACGACGCGGCCGTGGCCTGGGATGGCGAGGCCCGTGGTCTGGTCGGCGCGGCGTTCGGCGTGCACCAGATGGCCGTGCGCCTGCGGGTGGCGGTCCAGGTGGCCGGCGGCCGCGAGCTGCGGGTGGTGGCCGAGCACGGCCACGGGCTGAGCAGCGGCACCCCCGCCGGGGCCGACCCCTTCGATCCGGTCGCGTCAGCCGTGGTGGAGGCGCCCGCCGACGTCCTGATCGCCGAGGTGGTCAAGCGCCTGGGGGCTGCCGGTGAGCGCTACCCCGACCTCGCCCTCGGCCAGATCGACAGCGTGCGCCCGGCCGCGATGATGCCCTGGTGGATCGTATCCAACTTCTTCTACCGCTTCGTCGAGCGGGCACTGCGCCGCTCCGCCCTGCCCGCCCTGGGGATCCTCGCGGTTCTGCTGGTCCCCGCGCTGGTGCTCGGCCTCTACCTGTCCGACTCGCTGCGCGACCTGCTCGACTTCAGCGGCAGGGCGCTGCGCTGGGGGACAGCCTTCCTCGCCCTGGAGCTGCCCCTCGTCGCCCTGCTCACCACCTTCCTCGGCCGCAGCCTGGAACGCGCCGGCGACGCCTACGGCGTCCCCTCCCCCCACAAAGCCAGCGCCAAGCAGGCCGTCCGCCAAGCCCGCGCCCCCTCCGTCCTCACCCGCCTCGACCCCGACGCCCACGTCCTCCTCGTTGGCCACTCCCACCAGCCCATGCTCGCCACCGCCCCCGACGGCCGCGTGGTCGTCGACGCCGGGTGCTGGGTCCGCAACCTGATCGCTGTCCGCGCCTGGCTCGGCCTCCCCCCAGTCTTCGCCCCCGACTACACCTGCTCCTGGGCCGAACTCGCACCCACCCCCACCTCCACCCAGGTCACCCTCTGGCAGCGCCGCCTCGCCATCCCCACCCACCCCACCCTCCTCCAACGCCTGGTCGCCCACCACCCCCTCCCACCCCGCACGGCCACGCCACCCACCGTCGTAGCCTGCGCCTCGGCCTCGCTCGCCCTCCCCGTCGAACAGCTCACCCCGGACGAGGTCGCCTGAGCCAGGCGGTTAGAGTTGACGGGTCGTTCCGTCCACCTCCTCGCAGAGGGGTGCCAGGTGAAGCATCAAATGATGGGCAGCGTGCGGCTGCTCGCCGATGATGACGAGGCGTACTTCTCGACCGGGGAGCCTTGGGCCAGCGAACAGCGCGACGCGGATGGCAGCGCGGAGAGAAACCAACAAGGAGAGCATGTGGACGTGATCCCGGACAGCCATGCGGACATCCTCGACAAGACCGGCCTCGCGCACCTGGCCACCATCGGGCCCACTGGGGAGCCGCAGGTGTCGCCGGTTTGGTACGGGTGGGATGGGCGCTATATCAGGGTCAGCCACGACGACCTCTACCGGCACATCGAGATCCGCGGGCGGGTGGAGCGGATCGACCAGGACCCGGACCATGCGTTCATCGACTCCATGGCCAAGAAGTACACCGGCGCCGACGTCTACACGGCCTCCCCGCCCAGCCAGCAGCGGGTGATCCTGGTCATCGCCCCGGAGCGCGCCAACACGATGGGCTGAGCAACCTCAGCCGGAGTTCAGCCAGCGCTTGATCCGCGTCTCCCACTCGCGGTCGTCGGCGGTCTCCATGAACTCCTTGCGATTGATCAGCAGGTAGAGCTCGCCTCCGCCGCCTGGGTGCAGATGGCCGAAACCGGCAAACGCCCCCTGTACCGCCTCGACGACCTGCTGCACGTGGTCCAGGCCCTCAACGTCGACCCTTCTTGATGGCACATTCGCTCGCGACCAGGCGTTCTACCGCGCCGACCTCGCCACGAGCCTCGCCGAACAGGGCGAGATCCCAGAATCGTGCCGCGTCGGCAACGAAGTGGTTGACCTCCTCAACCAGGCCAGTTCCAGGCGCACCACCCCAGCACCTCCAGGAACTCGACGCCAAGCTCGTCGCCCACCACCGCGGGTTGCCCGAGGTTCGCGCCCTCCACGAACGCGTCGTTGTGCTGAACACCTGACTATTCGGGGTTGGTCAGGTCTGGGAGGACGCTGAAGGTCCGTGGCTGGCTGATCAGCCAGCCACGGACCTACAGCGAATGATCTCGTCCAGCGTCTTCAGGTTGAAGCGTAGAGGTAGAGAGTGGCAGCGCATGCTCCCATGCTGGCTAGCGCTATCCGGGGACGGCCCTGTCCGTCTCCACATCCAAACCGAGCGCGGCGCGAACCTCTTGGGGCGTGCGGTCGGGGACTATCACTAGCTTTTCGCGGCTACGCTCGCCGCTCTCCAGGCGCAGCGCTCGCGCTCGCAGGCCCAACCGATCGGCGAGGAAGGCGAGGAGGGCGGCGTTCGCCTTGCCCTCGACGGCGGGCGCGGCGATACGGATTCGCAGGGCGCCGTCGGTGATTCCGGCGAGGCTGTTGGAGGTTGCGCCGGGGACGACCCGAACTGTCAGGGCTGTTCCCTCGGGGTGGGCCCGGACAGCTTGCGGGGGTCCTGTTCTGGGACCGTCCTTCGGCATTGGTTTGCTCCCTCCGCGGTCGATCTGTCGGTCAGCGTAGCGGTCCAGGAGAACTTTCCGGTCGCGTTCAGTTCGGATAGGCAGCGGGCGCGGTCTGCTCGACGGGAGGGCGGCGGCTGCCGGATGATCGGGGCATGCTTCCGGCTGACAGTCATGCGCACAGTGAGTGGTCGTGGGATGCGGGTGCTGGGTCGATGGAGGGTTCGTGTGCGCGGGCGGTGGAGTTGGGGGTGCCGGCGATTGCGTTCACCGAGCATGTCGACTTCACCAGGTGGGTGATCGCGCCTGGGGTCAAGACGCAGTTGGAGCCGCCGTTCGCGGCGCTGGTCGGGGCCGACGGGCGGTTCGAGGCGCCGTTGCTGGACGTGGACGGGTATCTGGCGTGCCTGCGGGGGTGCCGGGAGCGGTTTCCGGGGTTGCGGATCCTGGCGGGGGTCGAGTTGGAGGCGCCGCACTGGTACTCGGATGAGATCAAAGCGATCCTGGCGAGGGTGGACGGCGCCCGGGTGCTCGGAGCGCTCCATACCGTGGAGATCGGTGGGGAGCCTTGGCCGATCGAGGACCTCTTCGGGGAGTACGCGCCGGAGGGGCTGACCCCGGAGCAGGCCCTGCGCGCGTACCTGGCCGAGGTGCTGCGGATGGTCGAGTCGGCGAGCTCGTTCGCGGTGCTCGCCCATATCGACTATCCGATACGGCACTGGCCCGCGTCGGAGGGCCCGTTCGACCCGGCGGGTTTCGAGGAGGAGTACCGCGCGGTGCTCCATGCCCTGGCCGGGTCGGGACGGGCACTGGAGGTCAACACGGTCGTCCCGCTGCACCCCGAGATCGTGCGTTGGTGGCACGAGGCTGGCGGTAAGGCGGTCTCCTTCGGCAGCGACTCGCACGCGCCGTCGCGAGTCGCCCGCAGGTTCGCCGAGGCAACGGCGATGGCCGAGGGCCACGGATTCAGTCCCGGCCCCGGCCCGCATGACCTCTGGCGCCGGCAGCGGTCGCGGTAGCTGGCTACGGCCGCTGCCGGGGGGTCAGGCCGCTGATGTGGTCGGCCAGAGCGAGGAAGCCGGAGGTGATGAGCGTCTTTTCTCTCCAGCCGTGCATCCAGTGGTCCAGGATGTAGGCTTCGCTGATCTCGGTCGCCTCGTCGTGGTCGGCCAGCCAGCCGATGATCGGCTTTCCGAGGGCGGCGGCGTAGCCGAGCTTCCAGGCGGTGTCCATGCCGTAGCGGGGCAGGACCGTCAGGACGATGTCTGCGTTCTGCAGCAGGCGGATCGCCTTCTCGCGCGTGCGTCCCGGGTAGTCTCGGGGTTCACGGTCGCCGGGCTTCAGTTCGTCCACCGGGATGATGACCTGGCAGCCCGCATCCTTCAGGGCGGTGCTGGTCTTGATTTCGTCGATGGCGGCTTTGTTCTTGAAGGGGCAGCAGAGGTGGACGGTCTTGCCTCGGCAGCTGGCGGCGACGTCCTTCAGGCGCTTGAAGATGTCGTGCTCGTCCCAGCCGTGCATCTCGTTGAGCTTGTAGGGGTACTTGTTCACCTCTCGTGGCCGCTCCAGGACCGCGAAGTTGTCGCTGTAGCCGATCACCGGGATCTCCTTGGCTTCCGCGAAGCCCATCTCGAACGCCGAGTCCAGACCGTAGGCGGTGATGTTCACGGCCATGACGTCGGACCGCAGGATCGCCTCCGAGCAGTGGCTTCGCACCTGGGCGGCGGTCGGGTTCGGGGGCACCAGCCTGGACGGCAGGTGCACCTTGAGGCCCCGCTGCCTGAGGAGCGCGGCGACCGGCGCATTGTCCTGGTGCTTGTGCGGCCCGCACAGGTAGACCTCGGTGCCCCGCACAAGGCGCTCCGGGCGCATGCCTAGCTCGTCCACCACGCGCTTGATCTTGCTGGCCGTGGGCGCGAGGGGCGAGATGGCGTTCTTGGAGAGCGCCCCGCCGTTGTAGGTGAGCGCGGTGATGCCTGCCAGGTCGCTGGGGAGCTTCGGCTCGTGCTCGCGGTCGTAGAGCCAGAAGGCGCGGGAGATGCCGAGTTGATTGATGGCCATGCCGAGTTCGAAGACGACGTTGTCCCTTGGCGCCGACCGGGTGACCCCTCGCGACTCGACGACATCCTTGCCGTCGACTACGGCCACGACGAAGTCCGCTCCCTGAATCGCCGGAGGCAGCGACTCCAAGGCTCCCTTCGATGGCCTGAAAACGTCCGTGGTCCACGGGATCATGATGATGTCGGGTGAATCGAGTGCCTCGATCAGCGCATAGACGATCGGCAGCGACTCGGCTGCCGAGAGGATGAGGATCGTCGGCTTGAGATCGTGTCGAACGGATGTCTCCAGGGCGGTCATCTCCCCCCCTTCCCCATTCAGCGGGAGATACCCTCTTGCGAGGGATGTGATGAGAGTAGCCTGTAGTGTGTTACTGAGTCAAGCACTACACTTGACATGTGTAAGTCGGTCTGCGATATGTTGCAGTTTGAAGGTTACGCTTGACACACTAGGGGCTAAGTGTCGTATGTTTCGTGGGACAGCTTGTCCTGATTCGCACGCACGCGGGGCATCGCCGGGGTGGTGGGCAGGACGTCGATAACCGCGGCTCCTGGCCTACCTGCGGGAGGCCGAGTGTCAGAGATCGAAGTTCGCAGCATCACCGAGCAGGTCGTGGAGGCGATCCGCGAGGGTATCTGGACGGGTCGGTTTCAGCCTGGTACCCACCATTCGGTGCAGACGTTCGCTGATGCGCTTGGGGTGTCGCGCACACCTGTGCGGGAGGCGCTCCTCCGGCTCGCCGAGGTTGGCATGGTGCGGTTCGAGCGCAATCGTGGCATCACCATTCTGCGGCCGAGCGTCCACGACCTGGAGGAGATCTTCCAGCTCCGCCTCCTGCTGGAGGCTCCGGCTGCGGGTCGTGCCGCACGCCGGGTCACCCCGGGTGCGCTCGACCAGCTCCGCGGCGAGATCAAGGCGATGCGCCAGGCCGTCGAGGACGACGACTTCAACGCCTTCCTCGACCACGACGTGCGCTTCCACAAGATTGTCATCGAGCTGGCCGGCAACCGGCGGCAGCGTGACATGGTCGGGAACCTCCGCGACGCCACCAGGAGCCTCGGCGGGACCCGGCTGCTGCAGGATGCCACCCAGCCGCATGAGCGGTCCGCCTTCGGCCTCCCGGCGAGCCTCGCCGACGTGCTGCAGGAACACATGCCGATTCTGGAGGCACTGGAGGCGCGTGACCCGCAGAAGGCAGCGGAGACGATGTTCAAGCACGTCGAGGACACCGGCTCCCTGCTCATGCAGCAACTCGCTGACGTGGAGGACCCGGGGGCCTTCGACCCGAACTGGGCCGACGGCATCACCGTCCCCAACTACCAGCGGACCTAGCCCAGCGCCCTAGTGCCCGTCTCCCGCCAGGCGGCGGAGCACCGCCGAGGGGTTGGAGAGGACCCGGCGGATGACGGTGCCTGCGGCGCCGCGAACGGCGGCGTCGGGGCCGAGGCGGGAGGGGAGGATGCGCAGGGGGGACCAGGGCTGGGCGATGGTGCGCTGCTCTAGTTCGGCGGCGAGGGGGGCGCGGAGCCAGGGCTCTAACGACGTGTAGAGGCCGCCGAGGACGACCGTGCTGGGGTCGACCAGGTTGGCGGTGGCGGCGATGGCGATGCCGAGCGCGTGGGCGGCGGCCTCGATCGCCTGGAGGGTGCGGGAGTCGCCGGCGCGGGCGCGGGCGACCAGGGCGGCGACCGAGCCGCCGGGATCGCCCATGCTGGTGCCGGCCGCGCCGCTGAGGCCGGCGGCGCGCAGGATCGCCTCCTGGCCGGCGAGCTGCTCCAGGCAGCCGCGGCCGCCGCAGCGGCAGGGGGGCCCGTCGGGCTGGACGGTGAGGTGGCCGATCTCGCCCGCGAAGCCGCGGACCCCGCGGAACAGCTCGCGGCCGATGACGATGCCGCCGCCGACCCCGATCTCGCCGGAGACGTGCACGAAGTCGGTAAGGATGCCATTCGGGCCGTCGTGGCCGCCGAACCACAGCTCGCCGAGGGCGGCCAGGTTGGCCTCGTTGTCCACGGCGACGGGCAGGCGGAAGCGGCCGCTGAAGAACTCACCCACCGGCACGTCCTGCCAGCCGAGGTTGGGGGCGGTGCGCAGCAGTCCCTGCTCGGTCTCGACCAGGCCGGGCAGGGCGGCGGCGAGGCCGGCGGCGGCCAGCCCCTCCGCCTCGGCGGCGGCCAGCGCGGCGCGGGCCATGCGGGCGGCGCGGGCGAGCACCCGGCCGGGCGACTGGCGGCGGTTGTCGCCCGCCCGGGTGCGCCGGTAGCGGACCTCCCCGGCCAGGTCGGTGACGCAGACCGCCAGGTAGTCGACGTTCACCTCCAGGCCCACGCCGGCGAGGCCGGTCCGGTTGAGGGCGAGCGCGCTGCCGGGCCTGCCGACCGCGCCGCGCGCCTCGGGGCCCAGCTCGACCACCAGCCGGCCCGCCACCAGATCGTCGACCAGGCTGGAGACGGTCGCCTTGGTCAGCCCGGTGACGGCGGCGAGCTGGGCGCGGGAGGCCGGCCCGTCGCTGGCCAGCCGCTGCAGCACCAGGGCGAGGTTGTGCTCCCGCAGGGAGCGCTGCCGCGCGGGCGCCGGCTGCGGCGTCACCGCGTCACAGCTCCTCTCCGGGGTCGTCGCACATGGAGCACGCGCGCTTGCCTCACCGGATGGCTCCGCCCCACAGCCCGGCGCTGGCGCCCTCGCGCGCCTCGGCGTAGCGGGCACGGATCCGGGCACCCACGCCAGGCGGCCCGCCCTCCACCTGGACATCCGCGCCGGCCGTGCGGGCGAGCGGCCAGGGCGGCGGTTCGGGGGCGCCGCTGAGCGTCCAGGCGGCCTGGCGGGCGGCGCCCCGGGCGACGTACTCGGCGGGGCGGGGCACCTCGACCGGGGCGTCGAGGATCGCGGGGGCGAGCGCGCGGACCGCCGCCGATCGGCTGCCGCCGCCGATCAGCAGCACCCGCCGGACCGGCACGCCGACGGCGCGGAGGGCGCCGAGGCCGTCGGCGAGGCCGCAGAGGACGCCCTCGACGGCGGCGCGGGCGAGGTTCTCAGGCGTCATGTTGGCCAGGCGCAGCCCGGCGAGCAGGCCGCTGGCGCTGGGGAGGTTCGGGGTGCGCTCGCCGTCGAGGTAGGGGAGCAGCACCAGCCCGCCGCCGCCCGGCGGGGCGGCCAGCGCGAGACGGTCGAGGGCGGCCAGGTCGACGCCGAGCATGGCCGCGACCCCGCCGAGCGGCCGTGCGGCATTCAGGGTGCAGACCAGCGGCAGGAACCGCCCGGTCGCGTCGGCGAACCCGGCGACGGTGCCGCTCGGGTCCTCGGCGGGCTCCTCGTGGACGGCGAACACCGTGCCGCTGGTGCCGACCGACACCACCACGTCGCCCGGCCCGGCGCCCAGACCGAGCGCGGCGGCCATGTTGTCCCCGGTCCCGGCGCCGACCACCGCGCCGCTGGCGGTCTCGCCGGCCGCCTCGTCGGGTGCCAGCACCTGCGGCAGGGAGGGCACCCGGCCGAACGCCAATTCCAGCAGGTCGGTACGGTAGGCGCCGGTGCGGGGCGACCAGTAGCCGGTGCCGGAGGCGTCGCCCCGGTCGGTGACGGGCGTGCCCGATCCCGCCAGGCGCCAGGTGAGCCAGTCGTGGGGGAGCAACACGGAGGCGACCCGGGCGGCGTGGCCGGGCTCGTGGGTCGCTAGCCAGCGCAGCTTGGTGATGGTGAAGCTGGCGACTGGCACCAGCCCCACAGCAGCCGCCCAGGCGGCCGGCCCTCCCAGTTCCTTGATCAGATCTTCGGCGGCGCCGGCGGAGCGGACGTCGTTCCACAGCAGCGCCGGGCGCACCACCGCGCCGGTCTGGTCGAGGGCGACCAGGCTGTGCTGCTGGCCGCCGACGGCGACCGCGCGCACGCCGTCGAGCAGCCCGGCGGAGGCCGCCTCGAACGCGCCCCACCAGGCCGCCGGGTCGACCTCGGTGCCGTCGGGGTGCTGCGCGGAGCGCTCGGCGACCGGCTCGCCGCTGTCGGCGTCGCAGACCAGGACCTTGGTGGCTTGGGTTGAGCAGTCGATGCCGGCGACGGTGGCCATGGCAAGGCTCCTCCCCGGGGATCTTTCGTTCAGTCACTCAACATACTATGCAACGTCGCCTTGCTGAAGGTCACAAATACGCCATTGACATGGTTCGGCGCGGGCGCTTTAGTTCGTATGGTGAACTGACAAATCATCTGGAAGGCCGACCCAGGGGCTGCCGTGAGCACCAGTTCGCTCGGCGTGGGGATGGTGGGCTACGCCTTCATGGGCAGGGCCCACTCGCAGGGGTGGCGCACCGCCGGCCACTTCTTCGACCTGCCGCTCACCCCGCGCATGGCGGTGATCTGCGGCCGCGACCAGGGCAAGGTCGCGCGGGCCGCCGAACGGCTCGGCTGGGCCGCCTGGGAGACCGACTGGAAGCGGCTGGTCGCCCGCGACGACGTGCAGCTGGTCGACGTCTGCACGCCCGGGTCGAGCCACGCCGAGATCTCGATCGCGGCGCTTGAGGCCGGCAAGCACGTGCTCTGCGAGAAGCCGCTGGCCAACAGCGTGGCCGAGGCGCGGGCCATGGCGGAGGCCGCCGAGCGGGCCGCCCGGCGCGGGGTGCGGGCGATGGTCGGCTTCAACTTCCGCCGCCTGCCGGCGGTCGCGTTCGCCCGCGAGCTGATCGCCGCCGGCCGCCTCGGCACGATCCGCCAGGCGCGCGGCGCCTACCTGGCCGCCCACGCCGCCGACCCCGGGACGCCGCTGGCCTGGCGCCACCAGGTCGAGGCGGCGGGGTCGGGCGCGCTCGGCGACCTGGGCGCCCACGTCGTCGACCTCACGCAATATCTGATCGGCGATCGTATCGCTGGCGTCGCCGCGCTGACCGAGACCTTTACGAGGGAGCGGCCTCTCACCGCGGAGGGCGGGCCGCACGGGCCGGTCACCGTCGACGACGCCGCGCTGTTCATCGCCCGGTTCACCGGCGGCGCGACCGGCAGCTTCGAGGCGACCCGCGTCGCCACCGGGCACAACGAGGACCTGCGGGTCGAGGTCAACGGCGAGCACGGCAGTCTCGTCTTCGACCTCGGCCGCCTCAACGAGCTGCACTACTACGCCGCCGGGGAGCCGGCCACCAGCGGCTTCCGCCGCATCCAGGTGACCAGGGCCGAGCACCCCTACGCCGGGGCGTGGTGGCCCGACGGCCACACCATCGGCTACGAGCACACCTTCACCCATGAGCTGCGCGATCTGCTGGAGGCGATCGCCGCCGGCAACGACCCGGTCCCGAGCTTCGCCGACGGGCTCCAGGTCCAGCAGGTCCTCGACGCGGTCCTGCGCAGCGCGGCGGCCGGTTCCGTCTGGACGGAGGTCTGATCACGGAGGTCTGATCGAAGATGGCATCGGAGATGGCATACGAACCGACCCGCGCGGACAGGTTCAGCTTCGGGCTGTGGACGGTCGGGCATCCCGGGCACGACCCGTTCGGGGACCCGGTGCGGCCCTGGCTGGACCCGGTCGAGACGGTCCAGCGACTCTCGGACCTGGGCGCCTACGGGGTGACCTTCCACGACGACGACCTGCTGCCGCCGGGATCGGACGGGAGCGTCGCCGAGCGGGCCAAGGCGCTCAAGCGATTCCGCGCGGCGCTCGACCAGACCAGGATGACCGTGCCGATGGCCACGACGAACCTGTTTCGCCACCCGGTGTTCCGGGAGGGGGCCTTCACCGCCAACGACCCGGCGGTCAGGCGCCATGCGATAAGAAAGGTCCTGGCCAACCTTGACGTGGCGGCCGAGCTGGGCGCGCGGGTCTACGTCTGCTGGGGTGGCCGGGAGGGCTGCGAGTCCGACACCAAGGACGTCCGCGCCGCCCTCGACCGCTACAAGGAAGCCATCGACCTGCTCTGCGCCTATGTCCGGGAGCGCGGGTATCAGCTCAGGTTCGCGCTGGAGCCGAAACCCAACGAGCCGCGCGGGGACATCTTCCTGGCCACCGTCGGGCACGCGCTGGCGTTCATCGAGCGGCTGGAGCACCCGGAGCTGGTCGGCCTCAACCCCGAGGTCGGGCACGAGACCATGGCCGGGCTGAACTTCCACCACGGCGTGGCACAGGCGCTGTGGGCCGGCAAGCTGTTCCACATCGACCTGAACGCGCAGCGGGGGCCCCGTTACGACCAGGACCTGCGCTTCGGGTCGGAGGACCAGAAAGGCGCCTTCTTCCTGGTGGATCTTTTGGAGCGCGCGGGCTGGGCCGGGCCCCGGCACTTCGACGCGCGCGCCTACCGCACCGAGGACCCCGAGGGCGTCTGGCAGTTCGCGCGTGGCTGCATGCGGACGTATCTGATCCTGAGAGAGCGCGCCGCCGCCTTCCGCGCCGACCCGGAGGTCGCCGAGGCGATGGCCGCCGCCGGGATCCCCGACCTCGCCACGCCGACGCTGCGGCCGGGGGAGACGCTGGAGGGGCTGCGCGCCGCCGACGCCTCGTTCGACCCGGAGGCCCGGGCCCGGCGGGGGAGCGGCTACGAGCGGCTCGACCAGCTGGTCGTCGACCACCTGCTGGGCGCCCGATGAGGAGCCGGGGGGGCAGCGCGAACGCGGCTCTTGACATGGTCTGCCACCCGTTCCACTCTGAACATCTGATGATCAAGCCTCAGCTGCCGTTCCGGATCCGGCGGCAGTCGCTCCCCGCCCAGGTCGCCCACGAGTTCCTCGCCGCGATCGTCGGGGGCGCCTACGAGCCGGGGTCGCGACTGCCGCCGGAACCGGAGCTGGTCGCGATGACCGGCGTCAGCCGCCTGACGCTGCGGGAGGCGATGAAGGTGCTCCAGGCCATGGGCGTGGTCCGCGTCGAGCAGGGCAGGCACCTTCGTGAACCCGCCGTCCAGCTGGAACCCGCTCGACCCGATGGTCCTCAGCGCCCGCGCGTCCGGCCCGGACGCGGACGCGGGCGCGGCGGTCGGGCTGAAGCTGCTGGAGGCCCGGCGGCTGGTCGAGGTCGGCGTGGCCGAGCTGGCGGCGGTGCGGCGCAGCGAGGCACAGCTCGACGCCATGACCCAGGCGCTGGTCCAGCAGCGCGGCGCTCACGACGCGGGCGACACCGACCGCTTCGTGGCCGCCGACATCAGGTTCCACCAGGCGCTGATGGAGGCCGCCGGCAACGAGGTGGTGGCCGCCCTGTTCGGACCCATCCAGAGCCTCGTCTACGAGGGCCGGCGCCAGACCTCCAGCTGGCCCGACGCGCGGGCGCTGGCGATCAGGGCCCACGAGCGGATCCTGACGGCGGTCCGCCGCCAGGACCCGGGCGCCGCGCGGCGGCGGATGCTCGACCACCTGACGGCGACCGCGGCCGCGCTCGAAGAGCACGTCGCCACTCCCGATTCCCGATCCGAACCATCGACCCCAGAGGCAGAGGTAGCGATCGACCGCTCCACCTGACCGGTCCACAGCCCAGCTCCACAGCCCGTTTCGGATGTCCGGATGGACGACCAAGGAGGGTCCATGTACCGACTCCGCACCGGATGGGAAACCGCCACCGCAAGGCGGCGTGGCACCGCAGCGGTCCTCATGGCCGTGATCATCGCGGCCTTCGGGATGGCCGCGTCGGCGGCGTCGCCCGCGCACCCCGACCCGAGCATCACCAAGGCGCCGTTCGGCACCACCCCGGACGGCCAGGCCGTGGCCCGTTACACGCTCAGCAACAGCCACGGCATGCAGGTGCGGATCATCACCTACGGCGGCATCGTCCAGTCGATCAAGGTCCCCGACCGCCACGGCCACTTCACCGACGTGGCGCTCGGCTTCGCCACCCTGGACGACTACATCGCCCACAACAACCCGGGCCCGTACTTCGGCGCGCTGATCGGCCGGTACGCCAACCGTATCGCCAAGGGGACCTTCACCCTCGACGGCAAGACCTACCACCTGCCGATCAACAACCCGCCCAACACGCTGCACGGCGGCTTCAAGGGCTTCGACACCAAGGTCTGGACGGTGGACGGGACCGAGACCGGGAAGGACTCGGTCAGCCTGGAGCTGAGCCTGGTCAGCCCGAACGGCGACCAGGGCTACCCGGGCAGGCTCACCGCGCACGTGACCTACACGGTCACCAACCGCGACGAGATCCGTATCGACTACCGCGCCACCACCAACGCGCCGACGATCGTCAACCTCACCAACCACTCCTACTTCAACCTCTCCGGCGAGGGCACCGGCGACATCTACGGCGAGAAGATGTTGATCAACGCCAGCCACTACACGCCGGTCGACTCCACCCTGATCCCCACCGGCCAGATCGCGCCGCTGGCCGGGACGCCGCTGGACTTCTCCACGCCGACGGCGATCGGGGCGCGCATCCGCGACAACTTCCAGCAGCTCGTGTTCGGGCGCGGCTACGACCACAACTTCGTGCTGAACCGCCCCGCCGGCGACACCACCACGCTGGAGCTGGCGGCCCGGGTGACCGACCCGGCCAGCGGGCGGGTGCTGGAGCTGTTCACCGACCAGCCCGGGATGCAGTTCTACTCCGGGAACTTCCTGGACGGGACCCTGTACGGCACCAGCGGCCACCAATACCGGCAGAGCGACGGGTTCGCGCTGGAGACCCAGCACTTCCCCGACTCGCCGAACCACCCCAACTTCCCTTCGACGGTGCTGCGGCCGGGCCAGACCTACCGCACCACCACGGTGTACCGGTTCTCGACTGACTGACCTGATCAGCACGACGGCCGCCGTCCCGCCGAGGGCCGGGACGGCGGCCTTCACAGCAAGGCCCTTGGCAAGGCTCGCAGAGTTCGGGAAACTCAACTTCAGACTCCAGCGGTGGGAGGTCTGCGATGGAAGCGATCCATCCCAAGGTCGAAGAAGCCGTCGACACGCTCGAACTCAATCCGGTGACCCGGCGGCGGCTGCTGACCGGCGTCGGGTTGACCAGCGCCTCGGCCGCGGCGGCGGCGCTGCTCGCCGCCTGCTCGTCGAAGAAGAGCACCACCAGCGCCAAGGCGTCCGGCGCCGGGCAGTTCCCGTCCACGCCCAAGTGGAAGTTCACGTTCATCAACCACGTCACCACCAACCCGTTCTTCGTCCCCACCCAGTACGGCGCCGCCGACGCCTGCGCGCTGCTCGGCTGCACCTACCAGTGGACCGGGTCGGAGAACTCGGTCGTGACCGAGATGGTGAACGCCACCAACGCGGCGGTCTCGGCCAAGGCGGACGGCCTCGCGGTCGCCGTGGTCGACGTCAAGGCGTTCAAGGACCCGGTCGACAAGGCGCTGGACGCCGGCATCCCGACGGTCTCCTACAACGCCGACGGCGCCGCCAACAACCCGGGCACCAACCGGCTCGCCTACATCGGCCAGGACCTGTTCGGCTCCGGCGTCGCGCTCGGCCAGCGGATCGCCGGGCTGGTCTCCGGGGGCGACGTGGTCGGCTTCATCGCCACCCCGGGCCAGCTCAACATCCAGCCCCGGATCGACGGCGCCAAGCAGGCGATCACCAGCTCCGGCAAGTCGATCAACTTCGCGGAGCAGGCCAGCGGCGCGCAGCTGCCGCAGGAGAACACCACCATCGACGCCTACATCACCGGCCACCCCAACCTCAAGGGGATCTTCGCCGTCGACGCCGGCTCGACCCAGAACATCGGCCAGCTGATGGCCAAGCACAACCTCAAGTCCAAGGGCGTCGCCGCCGGCGGGTTCGACCTGGTGCCGGCCACCCTGCAGGCGATCAAGTCGGGGAGCCTCGACTTCACCATCGACCAGCAGCCCTACCTGCAGGGGTTCCTGCCGGTGCTGTACCTGTACCTCTACAAGCTCTCGGGCGGGCTGGTGTCGCCGCCGATGACCAACACCGGCCTGCTGTTCGTCACCAAGGACAACGTCGACCCCTACCTGACCACCCAGTCCCGCTTCGAGGGATCGAGCGCGGCCCAGAAGGTCCTCACCCGGACCGGCGCGATCGCGCATCCCTGATCGAGTACATGACCCATGGCACAGGCTGAAGCCACCCTCGGGGCCGGACGCCGGAGCCTGCTGCGGCGCGCGGGCGAGGAGTTCGTGCGCCGCCGCGAGGCCAGCATCCTGGTGGTCGCGATCGGCTTGGCGGCCTACTTCCAGGTCGCCAAGCCGGGGATCTTCCTTTCACGCGGCAACCTGGTCACCATCTCGCAGTACGTCGCGCCGTGGGCGATCATCGCGGCCGGCGAGGTGCTGCTGCTGGTCAGCGGCGAGATCGACCTGTCGGTCGGCAACGTCTACGCGCTGGCGCCGTTCCTGGTGCACTTCGCGGTCGACTACTACCACGTGCCGGTGATCCCGGCGATCGTGCTGGTCCTGCTGGTCGCGGCCTTCATCGGGCTGATCAACGGGCTGGTCACGGTGGTGCTGCGGGTGCCGTCGTTCGTGACCACGCTGGGGACGCTGTTCGCCATCAACGGCATCGTCCTGATCACCTCCCACGCCTTCCCGGCCGAGATCCCCGCGAAGGCGATGGGGATCGGCCGCTGGCTCGGCGCGGCCCCCTGGTCGGAGATCACCTGGGCGGTGCTGATCGTGGCGGTGGGGCACGTGCTGCTGACCGACACTCCCTGGGGGCTGCACACCATCGCGGTCGGCGGCAACCTGCTCGGCGCCAGCGAGGCCGGGGTCCGCGCCGGCCGGATCAAGGTCGGCAACTTCATGATCACCAGCATGCTCGGCGCCTTCACCGGGATGCTGGAGGCCTTCCGGATCAACTCGATCGACCCGCTGGCCGGCGGGACGCAGATCATGTTCTTCGCGGTCGCCGCCGCCGTGATCGGCGGCACCGCGCTGGCGGGCGGGTCCGGCACCATCATCGGCGCGTTCGTGGGCGCGCTGGTGCTCGGGATCCTGCACGACGGGTTCAACCTGATCGGCATCAGCGCCGAGGCCTTCGACCTGATCCTCGGGCTGGCGATCCTGGTCGCGATGATCTCCAACGTGTACCTCGCGAGGCTGCGAAGGGCGGGGCGAACCTGATGGCCGGGGACACAACCACAACCGGCCCCGGGGCCGGAACCGGGGCCGGAACCGGGGCCGGAACCGGGGCCGGGGCCGGGGACGCGCTGCGGGTCGAGCACGTCGTCAAGCGGTTCGGCGCGCTCACCGCGCTCAGCGACGTGAGCATGCACCTGGTCAAGGGCGAGGTGCTCGGGCTGATCGGCGACAACGGCGCCGGCAAGTCGACGCTGATGAAGATCATCTGCGGCTTCCACCAGCCCGACGCCGGCACGATCGTCCTCGACGGCCAGGAGGTCACGCTCCGCTCGGTCGACCATGCCCGCTCGCTGGGGATCGACACGGTGTACCAGGACCTCGCGCTGGTCAACGAGCTGAGCGTCTACCACAACATGTTCCTCAACCGCGAGCGGGTGCGCTGGCCGCTGCTCAACAACCGCGCCATGCGCAGGCTCGCCCGCGAGCACCTGGAGGACATGGGGGTGCGGATCCCCTCGGTGGACGTGGAGGTCGCCAAGCTCTCCGGTGGGCAGCGGCAGGCGATCGCGGTCGCCCGCTCGGTCTATTCCGAGGCCAAGGTGCTGCTGCTGGACGAGCCGCTGGCCGCGATGGGCGCCAAGGAGGGCGCGCTGATCCTCGATCTGGTCCGCGACCTGAAGAAGCGGGGCGACGTCTCGATCATGATCATCGCCCACAACTACGGCCAGATCCTGGAGGTCTGCGACCGCGTCAACCTGCTGCAGCACGGCACGATCACCTATGACAAGGCGACCGCCGAGACCTCGGTCGCGGAGCTGACCGACCTGGTGGTCGCCGAGTACCGTGCCGCCCGCACGCGCCGGCTGGGAACGGAGCGATCCCCCTCCCAGTCCCAGCCGTAAGTTGATCTGAAGATCGGATCAGAAATCATAGAGGGAGCGCGATGCGAGCGTTCGTCGTCCGCGAACCTGGCGCAGCGGCGGTGGAAGACGTCGAGCCCCCCCGGCCCGGCCCGGGCGAGGTGCTGGTCCGGGTGGTCGCCGCCGGGATCTGCGGCTCCGACCTGGAACTGCTCGACGGGCGGCGCCCTCCAGCCTATATCCGCTATCCGGTGATCCCCGGGCACGAGTGGGCCGGCCGGGTCGCTGCCGCCGGGCCCGGCGTGGCCGGGCTGGCGCCCGGCGACCCGGTGGTCGCCGAAGGGCTGCGCTCCTGCGGAGTCTGTGCCCGCTGCGCCGAGGGGCGCACCAACCTCTGCGTCCAGCCCTACGCCGAGACCGGCTTCACCCATCCAGGCGCGCTCGCCGAGTCGCTGGCAGTGCCGGCCGGGCTGGTCCACCGCCTCCCCGCCGACCGGCCGGTCGCGCCCGCCGCGCTGATCGAGCCGGCCGCCTGCGTCGCCAACGGGCTGCTGGAGGCGGGCGTGCCGCGGCCCGGAGCGCGGGTCGCGGTGGTGGGCCCACCCGGGTGCTGGACGCGGGCGACGCCGCGGCGCTCGCCGCCGAGCACGGCGGCTACGACCTGGTGGTGGACACCACCAGCTCGCCGGAAGGCCCGGCCGCCGCGCTGCGGCTGCTGCGGCGGGGCGGGACCGCCGTGCTGCTCGGCATCTCCGGCGCGGGGCGGGCCACCATCGACCCGGATACGATCGCGCTCGACCATCTGCGCGTCTTCGGGATCTTCGCGGCCTCGCGGATGGCCTGGCAGTGGGTGGTGGAACTCTACGGGCAGGGGGTGTTCGACCCGTCGCCGCTGATCACGCACCGCTATGGGCTGGAGGAGCTGCCGGCCGCGCTCGCCACCCTGGCGTCGCGGGAGAGCGGGGCGATCAAGGTGCTGATCCAGCCGAACGGCGACGGCGACGGCGACCGCGACTGGAGCGGGGACGGCGACGGGGGTGCGGCGTCGTGAAGATCACCAGCGTGCGCACCACCGTGGTCGGCACGCCGTGGCGGGAGCTGACCTTCGTGGAGCTTGAGACCGACGCCGGGCTGACCGGCGTCGGCGAGGTCCGCATGGTCAACAAGACCGAGACGCTGCTGGCCTGCGTGCGGGAGCTGTCGGCGAGATACGTGATCGGCAGCGATCCGTTCGACGTGGAGCGGCTCGCCTGGAACGTCGAGTGGGCCGAGTACGGCCGCGCCGGCGAGGTGTCCCAGTCGGCTCTGGCCGCCTTCGAGGTCGCCTGCTGGGACCTGAACGGGCAGGCGCTCGGCGTGCCGGTCTGGAAGCTGCTCGGCGGCCGCTTCCGCGAGCGCGTGCCCGCCTACGCGAACGGTTGGTACCAGGCGGAGCGGGAGCCGGGCACGATCGCCGATCTGGCTCGGGCGGCGGTCGCCCGCGGCTACCGCGGCCTCAAGCTCGACCCCTTCGGCGCGGCCTCAAGCGAGCTGGACGCCGCCGAGCGGCGCCGCTCCACCGCGATCGTCGCGGCGGTGCGCGAGGCGGTCGGCCCCGACGTGCAGCTGATGATCGAGCTGCACGGCCGCTTCACCCCCGCCACCGCCATCCGCGTCGCCGCGCTGCTGGAACCCCACGACCCGGAGTGGATCGAGGAGCCGGTCCCGCCCTACAACCCGACCGCCCTGCGCACCGTGCGGGCCGCGACCCGCCTGCCGATCGCCACCGGCGAGCGGGTCCACACCGTCGCCGAGTTCCACGAGCTGATCGCCGGCGGGCTGGTGGACATCATCCAGGCCGACCTCACCCACATGGGCGGGTTCCTGCCGATGAAACGGCTGGCGGGCTGGGCGGACGCCTACCACCTGGTGGTCGCCCCCCACAACGTCTGCGGGCCGGTCGGGACCGCCGCCAACCTCCACTTCGCCGCCTGCACCCCCAACTACAAGATCCTGGAGCATTTCAACGACTTCGCCGACCCGTGGGTCCGCGACCTGGTCGACCACGCCCCCACGGTGGAGGGGGCCGACGGCTGCTTCGCCCTGCCCGAACGGCCCGGCCTGGGCCTCCGCCTCGACCACGACGCCTGCGCCGAGCATCCCGCCAGCGGCGCCTGGCTGCGCCTGTTCCAGCCCGGCTGGGAGCGCCGCGCCAGCCCCTGACGCATTTGGGGGCCCCACGGCCGCTATGGGTCGGTTCGCGGTCCTTCCGGCCGTCGGGACAATGCCCCCCAAACCCCCCTGACCTCCGCTCCGCCGTTGAAGGATCCCGTTCCCGGGTAGCATCAGGTCAGAAATGGGATGACCTTCGTCGATCAGCAGGGAGCGGGCAGACGGACGAGACCACGGTGATCGGGTCGGGAGCGCTGCTGGGCGGCCGCTACCGCCTGGCCGCCCGGATCGGCAGCGGCGGGATGGGGACGGTCTGGCGGGCCACCGACCAGGTCCTCGACCGGCCGGTCGCCGTCAAGGTCATCAGCGAGGCGCTCCAGGACCAGGGCGACGCGCTGTGGCGGGCCCGGCTGCGGCGCGAGGCGCAGGCCGCCGCGCGGCTGTCGCACCCGAACGTCGCCAGCGTCTTCGACTACGGCGAGGACGGCGGCGCCGGGGTGGTGTTCATCGTCATGGAGCTGCTGGCG
>WNGD01001532.1_pt1 | contig 25881 bp, 20 predicted proteins | sample 5400671 | NCBI WGS metagenome assembly WNGD01 (sample SAMN13153369, study PRJNA577476) | soil metagenome | isolation source: 40 cm soil or saprolite under grassland replicate 2 | place: USA:California | collected 2016-06-15
TCCCTCTTCAGGAAAGTCCGGCAAAAATGCGTCGCTCTCAGCCTCTGAAGCAGCATCTTCCGCAGGCTTCCGATCGAGCATCTTCATGTCAGAGGCAATGACCTCAACCGATGTGCGCTGAACACCTTCCCTGTCAGTGTACTTGCGCTGGGTCAAACGGCCTTCGATATAGACCTTTGAGCCTTTGTGCAAGTATCGCTCGCTGATCTCAGCAAGCTGGCGCCAGGTCACGATATTGAACCACTCGGTCTCTTCTTTCTGCTCGCCGCTTGCGCTCTTAAAGCGCCGGTTTACTGCAAGACTGAACTTCGTGACAGGTACGCCGTCTGATGTGACGTTTAACTCCGGGTCACGGCCTAAGTTGCCGATAAGTAAAATTTTATTGAGCATCTAAGCCCTCCTTACGCACTTTTGCGTGTAACTGCATCAAACGATAAACCACAGTAGTATGACAATGAAGGACAAAAAAATCAATGTTCTCCATGTACTATTCTGCTTTCAGGTCTGCTGTAGGCACTTCTCACGCTGGCTATTGCTTCTTTGGAAGTGTATTGCTCTCTGCCTTGCGGTGCAAGATTGGCATAGGTCAGGAGTACAGACCTCGCCTCTGCCTCTGGTATGTGGTCGTCTCGCAACTGACACGCAAGCCAGAATCCAATCTCGTTTCGATTGCCCTCTCTACTCGTTGCTAAAGCTTGGATTAACCACTTCTCGCCAGGGGATCGAGCGAAGCGCACACCTTGCGGGATTAACTCTCACTGAAGACGTGCCTTGTTTATCAATTCCAGTAACCACTCTGGCGCTTTGGCTATGGGTGTTTGAGGATCAGCCCATTTATAAGCAAGTCTGCCGTAGAGCTTTGAGGGCGGCAAGACAACATAGCCGCCAGTTGCCCGAATGTCCACACCTTCAAGTCCGTCAAGCCCTACTGTGTTTGTATAGGTATTGCCATCACTGGGATACGCAAAAAAGAAGTGAAGGCCTTTATTGCCGGTGCTTGCTCTCCTGGTATCCGGTAGGGGAGTGTACCTTTCTTGAAGCTCTTTCAGGCTGTAGTGTCCTTCTGTCAAAAGGTCTTTTGTTATGAAGAGGGAATACTGACCAGCCGTTTCGAGCGTAAATTAGGGCTGCTTCAAGAATGGGTGAATCGTATGGAATTTGCATGCTGTATCTTCTCCTTGTAACAAATTTTAAACGTGCTGCTCAACAGAGAGGATGGTAATTACCGCTTGCCTGGTAGTACGATGTGAGTATATGAAAGCGGAAAAATACGCACAAGTGGGAATTGGGGTAGTTAAGAAGTACGCTTTACGTCTGGAATGTCCAGCTAAAGAGCGCATATTGTGTCATAGATGACCTACGACAACTATTCTACGTCCATAGAGCGCGCCAGTTGCAAATGTGGCTGTACAGCGAAATGCACCCGCAACGTTTAGATAACGATCTTTGGGATTCAGGTCTACCTGGGCCACTGTTGCCCGGTGGCGTACCAGTACATCTTCAAGGAGAGGAATACCTAAGCGTGCGGAGCAGACCTTGGCTAACAAAAAGGCATGATTATAGCCCCGCTGTCGCTGTCGCTCGCTATGCAGAGGAACCGGAATCATTATGTCAGCCTGGATGCCGTAACGACTATACGCCTGAGCCAGCAGCAAACCTAATGGCTCAGCGAGTCGAGTGTTCCCATAATACTTTAGCGCATGGATACACGTGCGCAAGGGCTCCTGATAGCTGCTTACGACCCGTTGCCCGCTCAGCTTCAAGGGATGATACTGGCAACTTTTACAGATGCTGCCTGGAAAGAGTGGAGTACCGCAATGCTGGCAGATTGGTGAGGGGAGAGGTTGAATCTGCGCTATGCAGGATGGGCATAGCACATGCCCGCTTTTCTGGCAACCCGCGCAGTGCACAGGAAACAGCACATCCAGAAATTGCTGCACTACAGCCCACGAGTAGCTTCGTATTATCCTTTTAGAGTCATCCATATCTATTAATGAAGAAAAGGGCCACTTCTATGAAGTAGCCCTCTTTCCAAACCTTGTGACTAAAGATTAGCTTGCCGGACAGGGATTCCTGGAAAAGATCTGCCGGAAATCGTTGTAGCGGGTGGTCGGCTTACCACCGATTGTCGTGTAAGTGATATTCAGCAAGGTACCGTATTGCTGGTTCTGATGGAAGTCGTTGATGCTCCCTGGAATGTGATTGCCGAACTGCCAGACGCATCCACCACCCCTGTTAGCTATACTGTAGAATGGGTAGAAGGTAGCGGGCTGGAAGCCAGTGCCAGTAGGATCTGGATCATCGGTCGTTGGGATCAATGTGCAGCCCACACCAGTAAAGCGGTTGCAGACGGCGGGATTCTCAATGCGAGGGAGGTCAGCCTCGAATGCCATGCGGCTGTACTGCACATTATAGTCGCTTCCGGTCAATGGGCTGCTGAATAGGATCGATGTTGGGCGCAGGGTGGTGTTGCCATCCGGCCAGAGTGGCTGGTATGAAACACCATCAAAGCCAGTGTTGGAGTCTATGCATCCTGAAACCTGCACTAGCGTTGATGCGGATGCAGGGAAGCAGAAATTGTCATCCCCATCGGTAGGCTCGTGATCGCCAGTGATTCCCTCGGTGTTGCCAGCTGGGCAGCTTCCAAGAAAACTAATAGGTTTGGGGCCGTTGCAGAAGTCGAAATGACCTATCTCGTCAGAGAAGGCAATGTTGTACGAATGCGCAGCCCACGTCACGCGGGTCTTCTCAGACGAGGTGCTATACATCGGATGGAAGTCGTAAGGAATGTTCATACATTCAGTAGAGGGGGCAGGTTCGAACTCCACCTGGCCAAACCTATTCGCAGCACTGGCCGTCATCGAGCCGCTTTGCCCAGTTGTCAGGTCATTAATGAGAATCTTCAGACCATGCAGCGTGTCATGCATAGTGAGCACGAGCTTATCCCCAGAGTTCATGAATAGATCTGCTGAGGGGTTGGGGGTGAAGGTGTTGATGGTCGCCTGAACCGGATTCGGCGGTGAGTTTGGCTGTGGAACGCCACTCTTTGTAATGAAGGCGAAGTTGATGTATTCCTCACCACCGACGATCTTAGACTGGCAGGTAGGATTCAGCGCTTGACCAGTGACAGGATTCAACGAGAGGCTGTCGATGTTGAGTGCTGCGCACCACTGCTTGGCCGAACAACTAGCACCAGCAGGCCAAGGGACCCAGCCCGGGGGATAGAATTGCATTTCCATGAAAGCGGTTCCAGGATGCTTGGGGCTAATCGCTGGGTCAACAATGTTGACATCGCTATCCGGTGTACAGTTCTTGAGCAGTTCCGGGTAGGATTGGGTATCACACATGGCCATACCGAACCAGAATGCGATACGCAACTGGAAGGTGAACGCTTTTCCGCGCTGCAATGGATTAGAGGGCGAAGGGTCCTTGGGCAGCGTGAGTTCGTAACGCATACGGTTGCCTGAACCCGGCACGTTGGAATAGAAGAGTGTCGATGGCTCATCATGTCCAACATATTTTCCCTCACCAAAGACTGCCTCAGAGTCATATACCTCTGTACAGAGGGAACCTCCCTTAGCACAATCATAATGCGGGTGGCTACTAGTAGCCGATGTAGCGTGTGCTCCAGATGTAGCTCCACGCAAGGCTCCTGTCGCCACCAACCCGGCAATCACAGCAGCAAGAGCAAAAAATGTGAACGCGATGCTCATCTTTGAGCGGGAAGAGAAGTGCATAGTTTGGTCTCACTTTCTAAAAATAAATTCGAACCAGTATGGAAAAGCACGTTATTGACATGAGTTGCTTTCAGTGAAAGACCATAGTTAGCTGATCTAATTATGGAAGAGAGGCATAGGCCTGGGAAGGGCAAGATGGTTGTGATCTGGTTAAGGTTGGGTTATATTTTTTCAAAAAAGTTAGAGTTGGTTATGGTTTAGTGAGGAACGCTCAGGTTCTACCTGTGATATACTGAGGAGCAAGACCAGCATACCTACCAGGGGTTGCCCAGGTAACGAATTCAGGAGATGCATAATGGACAATACAACTTCAAACCAGGATGTTGCAGTGGAGAAGCCAGCCACTGAACAAAGAAAAGCCTACGGTACCGCTAAAACCGAGAATTTACGCGATTCAGGTTTCTGGCGCATATTACTGCCAGCTTTCGTGGCTGCCTGCTGCTTAGTACTGTTTGCATTCCCCCTGATTATCTTGACCCCGCTTTTTCTACATTCATTGGATCCGCATGCGGCGGCCAATATGCTACATATACCACTCACCTGGATATGGATCGTGATGGCTGTTATTGAGGTCGGTATTATCGCCGTTATCGTTAGGGGCCTTATCAAGATTTTTATGACACAGGCAGGCAATTACTGAAAGTGCATTTTCTTGGTCAGCCATCCACCGTCATTGCACAATAATAGTCGCCTTCATAGATGGATGGATTGAACAATGGTAGGCAAAGGTGCCTGGCGTATTAAATGTGAAGCTGAACGTTCCACTTTGAGCAGCAATCGGGTTAGCAGAGCCTGAGTCGAATGATTTGCCATCATCGCTCGTGACCGTATGTGACACTTGTGTCATATTTTTCCACATAACAGTGCTGCCAGCTTTAATCGTCATACTGACTGGACTGAAAGCAAAGTTGCCGCTGCTGTCTGTAATTATCATAACCGTCTGCGTATTGCCCGCTTGAGTCGCCGTTGCCGCAGGAGTGCTGGATGTGCTTGTTGTAGTTCCTGATCCTCCACAGGCCGCCAGAAGCAAAAGTGCGCTTACCGCCAGCAGGCATAACCATGCTCGTCTGAAGTATTTTCGTCCAGGTACAGTTCCTGAAGTCATTGATTTGTTTGAAAGCATCTTTTTCTCTACTTTCGGGACGGCTATTGTTAGAATTGGGACCGTCTACCCCCTATCTCACATGCTACTGTCATTCTGAGCGAAGCGAAGAATCTCACCATTCTTGTTAGAATTGGGACCGTTTACCTTTCCTACCTCCCATGGTAAGCATATTGCCCCGTATGGGCAGGGGAAGCACCAGTACCTAGTCAATCCCAGGATTCTCTAATACCATATACGGAGCAAGTTACTTCTTTAATGGGAATGCCAGAAGAACTCACATCTTCATCACAGTCCCTCATACAGCCCAAAAAGCTCTTGACTTTTATAAGCTCTGCCTGTACACTTTTAACCAGATTAAAGTTGCTCAGTTTGCAACAGGTGGATAACATACTTATCTAAGGTTAAAGCGTGAGAGGAAAGCTACGCGATAAGCGCACAGACTTCAGGCATGATCGGATCAAGCGCGAACTAATGGAGCGTCGCCGCCCTCCAAAGCGCGAGAGCCGTCTTACACTCCTGCACCTCCAGGAATTGTTAGAAGAAGAATACGTACTGAATGACGAAGATGCGCACCTCGTAGGCGTACAGAAAAAGCAAATGTAGGGGCGCGGCTTGCCCCCGCCCTGGCTGTTTACTGAATGACGAAGATGCGCACCTCATAGGCGCACAGAAAAAGCATCCCTAGGGGCGCGGCTTGCCCCCGCCCTGCCTATCCACTAACCCCATGGGGCATCGTCATGGTAGGGGTGCGGCTTGCCCCCGCCCTAGTTACTCACTAACCCCGCCCTGGTTACCCACTAACCCCGTCCTGGCTGCCAACAACACACTCTATTGTGTCATCCACCTCTCTTCTCACGGAATGTCCACCTCTGGGAACAAGCGCCGGGCGATCACCAGGCGCTGAATCTGCGCCGTTCCCTCGAAAATGTCAAACACTTTCGCATCGCGGAACCACTTGGCGATGAACTGCTTGCGTTCAGAATTTTCACCAGAGGCGGTGAGCCGTACTGCCGCTGCCGTCATCTTCATCACTAGTTCCCCGGCATAGGCCTTGCACATCGACGCCTCTTTAGAGTTGGGGATGCGATGGTCAGCCATCCATGAGGCACGCCAGACAAGGAAACGTGCCATCTCTATTTTCTGCCCGAACTCCTCCAGTTCGTCTTCGATCTCGCGGCGCTTGTAAGTTGAAAATCCCTTTGGCAATTCCTCGCATACCCACTCAGAGGTGGTTTCATATGCCGCACGCTCAATACCAACTGCCAGTGCTCCAACCATCGGGCGCGTAGCATCAAGCGTTCCCATCGCCGCCTTAAAGCCAGCTTTCTTGCTACTTTCGCGTCCAGTAAGCAGATTATCTTTAGGTATGCGGCAGTTCTCGAAGATCAGTTCGGCGGTCTGGGAAGCACGCAAGCCCATCTTCTCTTCAATGCGCCCAACAATCAAGCCAGGTGTCCCTTTAGGGACGACAAATGGGCGAATTCCCTCCCTGCCCAGGCTTTTATCCACCGTGGCGAAGGTGACGATTAGATCAGCTCGCGCTCCATTCGTGATGTAGTGCTTATGTCCATTGATAACCCACTCGTCACCATCCAGAACAGCGGTTGTAGACATACCTGCTACATCAGACCCAATCCCTGGCTCGGTCAATGCCAGCGCGCCCCAGTGTAGCTGTCCATCCATGTATGGGCCAAGAAAACGCATCTGCTGTTCTGGCGTACCTTGAGAAAGAATAGGTGGAGCGGCCAGACCCGGTCCAGGAATGCCTGTGGAGAGAGCAGCATCGCCCCATGCCATCTCCTCCTGTGAAAGAACTGAGAGTATATTACCCTGATTCTCTTCTTCTGCCTGTGCCTGCATACGAGCCTGACCTGCAGCCCCTGCCCAGAAACGCCGCTGCATATTCCAGAAGAATGAGTCGGGGATTCTCTCAGTATGGTCGCATTCTAACGAGATCGGACGCATCTCCTCTAACGCAACCTGGTGAGCATAGTCTCGTGCTGCCAGTTGTGATTTGCTGAGAGTAAAATCTATCATCGTGCTTCACTCCATCGCTGCTGCGTTGCGCATCCACATCTCGGCCGGATGATCCTGCAGGAATCCAGCGCCACCCAGGATCTGAATGGCATCAATCGTAGCCGACTTCGATATCTCGATTGCCTGGTGCTGTGCCGACTCAGCCTCACGCACCAGCGTATCTATTTCAACGCCTCGATCCCAGCTCGTCGCCGCCCGCCAGAGCAGCAAGCGAACTGCATCAAGCTTCATTGCTATCTCTGCTACCATAAAGGCGATACCCTGGTATGAAGCAATCGGGCGGCCAAAAGCAACGCGCTCCTTTGCATAATCTCTGGCATATTCGAAGGCAGCGCGAGCCATACCACAGGTGACACCCGCGCGCAGAATGCTATAGAGCGTCGCCGCCCGTATCACACTGCTGTTCCCTGGTTCGCCCAACATGCAGCCCGCAGGGACAGCAGCATCCGTGAAGCTATATGATGCGCTTGGCGCGGCAAGCAACCCCAGCTTCTGCACATCGGCGCTGATCTGCAAACCTTCTACTTGAGCCGGAAGCACTACTGCACACAACCCATCATTGCCCGTTGTGCCCTCCAATCGCATCAGCACTACACGCGGGTTAGATTTCTCTCCATGAATAACATCGCGCTTCGTGCCATTGAGAATGTAGCTGTCGCCCTCCTTGCGTGCCGTCGCACTTACTTCTGCCAGCCTATACCTGCCGGTGCGCTCAGCAAAAGCGAGGCTTCCCCGCTGGGCATATCCACTGCGCTCGTTACAGAACGGAGGTATATATTCCTGCTGCTGGCCTTCATCCCCCGCCAGCAAGACAGTCACCGGACCCATCAACGAGCCGATGATGTTCATGGCAAGCGCGCCATCGCCAAAGCTCAGTTCCTCAGCAATCAGTGTATAGGTCATGGCCTCAATTGCGCCAGACCCACCAAACTGCTCTGGAAACGGTGTTGTAAGGCCCGTCTGTATCAGCATTTGCATCAGCGGCACTGCAATGTCGCCCTGTTTCTCTGCACTCCGTCCTTGTGGGCGCAACTGTTCGACAGCTACACTTCGCGCTAGGTTACGTATCTCTTCCTGCTCCTCTGTTGGGGCGAAGTTGAGCATAGCCTAGATCCTTTCGATAATCATACCATTAGCCATGCCGCCGCCTTCACACATGGTTTGGAGACCGTAGCGCCCACCAGAACGCTCTAGTTCGTGCAGCAAAACAGTGGTCAGGCGCGCACCAGAAGCTCCCAGCGGATGGCCTATGGCAACCGCCCCGCCATTCACATTGACCCGCTGCATATCTGCCCTGGTCTCACGTTGCCACGCCAGCACAACACTGGCGAATGCCTCATTGATCTCAATCAAATCGATCTGATCCAGCGTCAGGTCAGCCCGCCGTAGTACTTTAAAGGTCGCGGGTATAGGGGCAGTTAGCATCATAATGGGGTTATCCCCCGCCAGAGAGAACGCGACAAAGCGAGCGCGCGGCTTCAGTCCCAATCTCTCGGCGGTTGCCCGTTCCATGATGAGTACGGCTGCCGCCCCATCGCTGATTTGCGAGGAATTGCCTGCAGTGACGAGGCCATCCGCCTTGAAAGCGGGCTTGAGGCTGGCCATTTTCTCCATGTTAGTATCAGTGCGGATACCCTCGTCCTGGTCAAAGATACTCGTCGAGCCATCCTCGTTCTTGACTTCAACGGGTACAATCTGACTGCGGAACCGCCCTTCAGTCGTAGCGCGTGCTGCGCGGCGATGGCTCTCCAGGCTAAATGCGTCCAAATCCTCTCTTGTTAGCTCCCACTTCTGGGCTATCAATTCGGCACTGATGCCCTGTGGCACCAGTCCGTTATCATAGCGGCGCAGCATCCGAGTTCCGAAGGGCGCTCCTGGGCCATTTGCATATGACGACCCCATCGGAACCCTGGTCATCGACTCGACTCCGCTAGCGATCACAATGTCATAGGCTCCGCTTATGATGCCCTGAGCCGCAAAGTGAATCGCCTGCTGGCTCGACCCGCACTGGCGATCAACGGTAGTGCCGGGTACTGTTTCAGGAAAGCCCGCTGCTAGCAAGGCATTACGCCCTACATTGAGACTTTGCTCTCCAACCTGGCTAACACAACCTACAATGACATCCTCTATCAGACCGGCGTCAATGCCAGTGCGCTGGATCAACGTAGAAAGAACTTCCGCCAGCAAATCCACCGGGTGCCAGTCCTTCAAACGCCCGTTCCTGCGCCCAACCGCAGTACGGACTGCTTCAACAATTACCGCTTCGCGCTGTGCCATGATCGAAAAGCTCCTTGCTTATATAGCAATATCTTGTGGTGGCAATAGGAGGACATTACTTCTTTGTAAGAGTTATTGTACGTGAACAATAGCAGAGAGCGCAAGGGAGAATATAAAGCCTTTTGCGAAGGCATCCCTGAGGTGAGTGATTTCGTCGAAGCGTGCTTGCAGTTCCCCAAGGACCTGCTGCGAGGTACTTCTTTTGGGCATACCTGCCTCCTTGAGGAAATGAAGCAACGCTTTACAGTCTGGGCAGAGATAGCTGGTCTTCAATCGGCTGCCCAAAGAATCTCAACACTGAAAATTAAGTTGACAATACCGTTAGTAGATGATATGTATTTCAAAGGCGTAGCCTGTCAAAAACCGAAGTAACGGAAGCGGGTCCGAAACTCGTCCCTTATTGATCATCCCTCTCACGAGAAAAGAATTAAACTATGAAAATAGCTAATATAGCCCCTCCTTGGCTTCCTATACCGCCGCAAGATTTTGGCGGAACAGAACTCGTTATTTCTTATCTTGTCGAGGAACAAGTCATGCAGGGCTATGATATTACACTTCTCGCTCCCGGTGACGCCAAAACTTCGGCAAAGCTTGTTTCCTTTTTTCCCAAGTCGCTTATTCCCTCTGGAGTGCCCTGGCAGGCCCCTTTAAAGGCTTTCTATCACCTCTATAAGTCCCTGGAATATGTCAAAACCCACGATAATTTCGATATTGTGCATATACACCTCTCTTCTCCAACAGATATGCTTGTATTTCCTCTAATAGCTGACTTTCCTATTCCCTGCGTGGCAACCTTACACAGCCCATTCCCTTTTGATCTCTTACATGGATGGAGGGGAGATGCTGACCAATTTTACATGGAATGGGCACCCTCCCTACCAGTTATTGCCATCAGTGAGAGTGCCTGCGCTGAAGTCCCGCATAAGCTGAATTTCATTGGGATCATACATCATGGTATACCTACAAATCAATTTATACCCGTAAATCAGGAGAGAGAGCCCTTCTTCGCCTGGTTGGGACGCTTCATCCCTGAGAAAGGAGCCCACGTCGCGATTGAGGCCGCAAAACGAGCGCATGTGCCAATAGTATTGGCAGGTACAGTTGATAAATATGTCCAACAGTCAATGCAATACTTCCAACAGACGATCCGGCCCCATATTGATGATAGGCAGGTCAAATATATTGGGCCGGTCGACCTGGCGAGGAAAATTGATCTTTTAAGTCGTGCATCCGGTCTGCTCAATCCTATTTTGTGGCAGGAGCCATTCGGCATAGTGATGATTGAGGCAATGGCACTGGAATGCCCGGTGATATCGTTTGCACGTGGAGCAGCTCCTGAACTTATTGTGCATGGCGAAACAGGTTTTCTTGCTGAGGATATAGATGAAATGGTGCGTTTCATTCCGCTCATTCATCAAATCGATCGCAAGCTTACACGAGCGCGCGTCGAACTTAATTTCTCGGCTCGGGTAATGGCTCAAAAGTATGTTCGGCTTTATCAAGAGGTAATTACGGCAAATCATAAGAGTTCGTTGCAGTTTTCATAAACAAACTGAGATCTACAAGGAGAAGGCAGTTGACGAGAGATGCATTTGATTTAAATCGTGACAGGGGTCCAAAAAGCCACACTTAGATTATTGGGAGCAATTGAAGAAGAATAAGGCAAACACTCTGCTCAAAGGGCTACTCAATTGCCAGGTCTCTTTCCTGTAAGTCCGCCAGGTTGTGGAGCTGGGCATGTATGGCCGGGAACAGTTCTCGAAATACCTGATAGAAGTCGGTGTAGACCTCGTGAGCCTTTGCATTCGGCTCAATGAGAGCAGCAGTAGCATTCCAGGTCTCACTCGGCTTCACAAGGCCAGTTGCAATGGCAGCTAGCAATGCATCGCCGTAGCTAGCACCTATCGTCTCTCGAGGAAGCTCCTGGGGCATTCCCGTCACATCAGAAACGATCTGCATCCAGAGTCCACCTTTTGTCCCTCCGCCGACAGCAATAAGTTTCTTTCCACCTTCTTCGGCCTCATACATCACCTCAAGGATATCACGTAAGCCATAAGCAGTGGCTTCGAGAACTGCTCGGTAGAGATGACCTCGTCCATGCCTCAGTGTGAGACCACAAATAACGCCACGAGCCTTTGGATCAAAGAGCGGAGACCGCTCTCCTGCAAAGTAGGGCAGCACCACGAGGCCATCCGAGCCTGGTTTGATCCTCGACGCCTCGTCCACGAGTGTCTCATATGGGGGATCTCCAGCGATATGCCTGAGCCACCCAGTGAGTGCTCCGGAGGTTGCCATCCCTGCAGACGATGCTTGAGTGTCAGGGAAAATCCCGGTGGTGCACCAGAGCCTGGGATGAGCCTTCGCTTCGTGAAATATCTCGATCAGGAACATGGTTGAGCCATACATGAGCATCCTATCACCTGGATCGCGTACCCCTACGCTCAGCGCCTCCGAATATGCATCAAGGGTTCCAGTCGCGACAAGAGTGCCAGCAGGAATACCCGTCTCCTTTGCTGCCGCTGGAGTCACCTTTCCGGCAACTTCTGCAGGCCAGAGCAGGCGCGGTAATCGAAGGCCTGGGGCTATCTCTTCTGCCCAACTCTCTATCCAGCGGTTCTCTTTCAGGTTATAGAGCGGGTTGCACTGGCTCGCCGATGGGTGATCCAGGACATATTCGCCTGTAAGTCGATAAACGATGAAGGAGCTTGCCATCAGGAAATGCCGCATCTGCTTCCAGATCTCAGGCTCATTGTGCCGAAGCCAGAGGAGCTTAGGCCCTATTGACTGGCTTGTGAGCAAAGAGCCACCAATCTCAAGAATCTTCCCAGCTCCGTATCGTTCGGTAAGCTCTTCTATCTCTCGTGCTGCTCTTGTATCGATGCCATAGAGTATCGCAGGCCGTAATGATTCTCCTTTCTCATTGATTGGAAGCAAACTGGGACCAATACCGCTGACACAGATAGCGGCAAGCGAGCTGTTAGCCTTAGGTAAAAGTTCGGCGCAGAGAGCTTGAAAATCAGTCCACCATACGTTCTCAGCATCATGCTCAGCCCACCCTGGTCGAGGCAATGAAAGTTCGTGGGCTCGTACACTGATGGCTAGAACTTTCCCATCTGGACGTGCAAGTACTCCTTTCGAGCTAGAGGTCCCGATGTCTATTCCTAGTAAAAGCTCACTCATAGGCTCTCTCCAAACGTTTTTGTGTAATCTCAAGAAAGATGATTGCGCACTGCTTTCTCTATTGCCCCGGGGGTCAACTCATATTTTTCAAAGATACTTTCCTCCGAACCGCCTTCGGCAAATGTATCCAGCAGGCAAACTGGAGTACAACGGACGGGTAAATCCGCGCACAGCAACTCTGAAATGGCACTGTAGAGGCCACCATGAATGGTATGCTCTTCCGCAACCACGAGTCGATTATATTTCCTGGCCAGGCCAAGGACAAAGGTGCGATCAATGGGCTTCACAGTGTGTATCTCCGCGACAGCGCAGTGTATGCCAGCCTGTGCGAGTGACTCGCGTGCGACGAGTGCCGCGTGTACCAGCAATCCACTGGCTATAATGCAACAATCATTGCCATCAGCTAACAACAACCCCTTACCCAACTTCACCGAGACTGAGTATGGGGTAACCTCTGGTGTACCCGAGCGACTAATGCGGAGATAGGTTGGAGCTTGCTGGGCCAGTACCTGTGGCAGCAAATCGTTGATCTGGCGGACATCTGCGGGAACAACGATTTGCATGTTTGGCAGGCAGCGCATGAGCGCAATGTCCTCGATTGCGAAGTGGCTGGAACCGTCTTTGCCAACTGACACACCGGCATGAGTACCAACAAGTACTACCGGCAGTTTGTTCAAGGCAATGCAATTACGAATTGTTTCGAAGGCGCGTCCACAAAGAAAGACAGCGAACGTGCATGCTAATGCCTTATACCCACAGAGTGCTAGACCGGCAGCTACGCCTATTAAATTTTGCTCCGCTACTCCAACATTAAGGTATCTATCCGGGAATCGCACCGCAAATTCTGTAATCCGTGTCGCAGTAGCATTGTCCGCATCGAGCACGAAAAGATCAGGCATTGCCTCTCCGGCTTTGACAAGCGCCTGGCCGAACGCATCGCGTTGGTACATCACCATATCGTTACTCCTTAGAGAGAAGTTCTGCTCTTGCTGCCTGGTACTCTTCTAAGCCTGGTGGGGTACCGTGCCACTTGAGTGAGTTCTCCATGAAACTGACCCCTTTTCCCTTGACCGTCCGTGCAATCACGACTCGTGGCAGGGCATTTCGAGGGGCTTCGAATGCCTCAAGCAGTTCGTGAATACTGTGACCATCGACTTGAAGTACCTCCCACCCAAAAGCAGACCACTTATCGGCCAATGGTTCAATAGCGAGAACACTTTCAGTAGAACCCGTGTACTGAAGCAAGTTCCGATCTATTATAAACGTCAAATTCGAGAGGCCGTTGTGCGCAGCAAAGAGCGTGGCTTCCCATACCAGGCCTACATCCATTTCACCATCGCTCAGAATGGCATAAACGGCGAAGCCTTGCCTCCTGCCTGCAAATGCCATTCCTGCCGCTATAGAGGCGCCAATACCCAATGGCCCGGTAGACGCGTCTACGCCTGGTGTACCTATCTTCGGGTGGCCTTGCAAGTGGCTCCCGAGTTCCCGGAAGTGAAGCAGATCGTGTGATGGAAAGAAGCCGCTATCAGCAAGTGCCGCGTACAGGATAGAGCAAGCATGTCCCTTCGATAGGACGAGCCTATCACGATGTGCCCAGAGCGGATCAGCAGGACGGATCTGGAGCACACGGTAATATAGAGTGGTGATGATCTCAGCCACTGAGAATGCTGGAGCGGGATGACCAGATTTTGCATGATAGATCATCTCAAGAGCAGTTAACCTGAGCTGGTTCGCCTTTCGCATCAAGTCCTGCTCTGATAGCCACGGCGTTGTCAAAGATGGATCGCACATTACCTTCTATCCTACTAAAGTATTATAGATGATTCATAAGAATTGACGAAGTTATCGAAACTCTCACTATGAGATTCTACTCGATATCAGATCCGCCATCAAGAAAGGTGGACCAACATCACCCGTGCTGCTTGCGATAGCGGCGGATGAGCGCATTGGTGGAACTGTCATGCGTAAGCAACGAATCACCGGAGAGTTCCGGGATGAGGCGTCCAGCGAGAACCCTACCCAATTCGACGCTCCACTGATCGAAGGAGTCGATCTGCCAGATGACACGCTGCGTGAACGCGCTATGCTCATACAATGCAATCAACGCCCCCAGCACATCAGGGGTCAAACGCTCAGCCAGGATCGTTGACGAGGGAATATTGCCCACGTAGACGCGGTGCGGCACCAGCCAATTCTCTGTGCCTTCCGCTTTCACCTCTTCGGGCGTTTTGCCAAAGGCGAGAGCCTCAGTCTGACCAAACATGTTTGCCATTAACAAATCCTGGTGCTCACCCAGTGAATTTAGCGTTTGGAAGAAGCCAATGAAGTCGCATGGGATCAGCTTTGTTCCCTGATGAATATGCTGGCAGAAAGAGTGCTGACCGTTGGTTCCTGGCCCGCCCCAGAAAATCTGGCCCGTTTGGTAATTGACCCGCACCCCATCAAAGGTGACGCCCTTGCCGTTGCCTTCCATCGTCAATTGTTGTAAGTACGCGGGGAAATGTTTGAGGTATCGGCTGTAAGGCACCACTGCGACAGTCTGCGCGCCGAAGAAATTGTTGTACCAGACACCAAGCAATCCCATCAATGCGGGAAGGTTGCGCTCGAATGGTGCCGTGCGAAAATGCTCATCCATCGCGTAGAAGCCAGCGAGTAGGGCGCGGAAGTTTTCCGCGCCGACGGCGATCATCGTCGAGAGGCTAATGGCCGAATCCAGCGAATAGCGCTCACCGACCCAATCCCAGAAACCGAATATATTAGCGATGTCAATACCAAATTTTGTGACTTCGGCGGCGTTGTTCGAGACGGCCACGAAGTGTCGCGCAACCGCCTGCTCAGAGCCAAGCTCGTGCAAGATCCACTGTCGGGCGGCCTGCGCGTTCGTCATCGTCTCCATCGTCGTGAAGGTTCTCGACGAAATGATGAAAAGCGTTTCGGCGGGATCAAGGTCGAGCGTGGTCTCGACGAAATCAGTCGCGTCGACATTGGAGACGAAGCGGAAGGTCATCGTGCGGTCGCTATAATAACGGAGCGCTTCATATGTCATCACTGAACCAAGATGCAAGCCGCCGATGCCGATATTGATCACATTGCGAATGCGCTTGCCAGTGTAGCCTGTCCACTCACTGCTACGGACGCGCTGTGCGAAATCAACCATCTGATCGAGCATAGCATGCATATCAGGCAGGGCATTCACCCTATTCCTAATCATCGCTGCCTCGCGATCCTGAGTGACATTGACGTGTTCGCCTCGGAACATCGTGTTAATGTGTTCGAGCAGTCCGCTCTCTTCAGCAAGTTGGCTGAGGAGTGCAAGCGTCTCATCCGTGATACGGTGTTTCGAGTAGTCGAGATAAAGCCCAGCAGCCTCAGCAGTCAGCCGCTGCCCGCGTTGTGGATCGATGGCGAAAAGCTCACGTAAGTGAACTGTGTTGATACGCTGATAATGAACCAACAAGGCCTGCCAAGCGGGCCGCTGCATGAATGGCAGAACTGCATTAGCCGTCATAATAGTAGGTCACTTCCAGATGGTGAATTGTATCATGAACAATACAGCCATCTCCACTAGTAGTCAGTCCAGAGAGGTTTGTGAGGCAGAAATGTAGTGACGGTATGGTCTCTGGGGGAGACCTCAAACCCTTGCGGGCGAAGAAGTCCGGGGGACTTCTATCCTGGCCCCACCACAACATGCAAACTGGACTGACCACTAGGTTCCTGGAACACATCGCAATGCTACAACCATTGTCGAAGCTACGTTTTTTGTATCAAACTTTTGATTAACTAACCCGATGTGCAAGTATTTCTTAGCGGGGTCCAGGAGCGGCAGCCCCTGGCGGGGCGTGGGGTGTCCCCACTTCTTCTCCCCTTCCTCTCGACGCCGCAAGCGGCACTCAAAGAAAAAACTTGCACATGACGTTAACTAGATTGAAAAGATCACTAGTCGTGATCGAGAACAAAGTCTTTTGCTGTGAAGCCTAATTCGGTAAGCTGAGACTGCAACCAATCTGCGGCGGTCCAACGCTCGATCTGTTTCCGGAAGTATTCTAAGCGGCTCTCCCGTTCGTTTGTGGACATACCCAAAGCCATCGCCAACGCCTCAGACGTGCCCACGACATCAAGGGGCGATACGAGCAGAGCCGCGCTAGCTGCCTCGTTCGCAACACCCACCGTCTCTGAAAGGACAAGCGCCCCAGGCCGTTGCGATACGATTGCCCATTCCTTGGCTACTAAATTCATACCATCTGCAAGCGAATTGACTAACAGTACATCGCAGCGCTCCATGGCAACTAAAGCCTGTTCGCGGTCGTTCACATAGAATATCTCAATCGGAGGCTGCCCGCCTGTCTCCGTGAAGCGCTTGTTAATCTGCTCCATGACCTGATACAGCACGTTTCGATAGGCCTGATATATCCCCAGGTTGCTCCGAGATGGAACGAGAAAGGCGAGGAATCGCACACGGCCACGTAAGTTGGGGTGCTGCTCCAGCAAGTGAGAGAACGCGAGAAAACCGATCAACTGGTTCTTACTAGGATCAAGTCTATCAACCCGGACAATCGTTTGGCCCACGAAGTAGTGCGAGAGACGCTCACGGGCCTCGATTACCTTATCCAATAGCAGTGTCTGGCGCAATTCATGAGGGTTCACACTTGCTGGATAGACTCGCACACGAACCCGGCGGCCGTCCGGCGCTTGTACAGCTCTCGTATCGAGGTCTACGTGTGTCCCCAGCACCTCCTCACAGCAAGCAATGAAGTTGCGCACGTCTATCTCCGTCTGAAACCCCACCACGTTGGCTCCCAGCATCCCTAGCAGGATACTCCGTCGCCACCTGAACGGGAGTAATTTCAGTGCCGCAGGGTGTGGGAAGGGGATATGAGTAAAGTGAAGGATGGGAGTGTCTGGGAAGGACGTTCGGAGCAACGCAGGCAAGAGATAGAGATGATAATCATAAATGAAGAATGCTCTCGTCGAAGCGACGGATTCGGTGATGACCGCAGCAAGCCGGCGATTTGCGAACTCGTAACCCTCTTCCCAGGAGCGATAGTGCTCAGCGTCTAAGAACTCATAGCCACCTGGCCCGACAAGACCATGCTGAAGCATCCAGAGTATCTCATTGCATGTCTGATCATAGTACGCCTGATAGTTCGTAGCAGGCAGAAGCACAGGGATAATTTGCAGGCCAGCGTTGATCTGGTTTCGAGCGGTAGAGAATAATGTATCGCGTGCCTCAATAGCTTCGGTGGGTTCCGAGACGAAACAGTACCAGGCCACATCGGGTCGGCGTACGAGAGGTTCAAGCATGAGCGATAGTGCATTAGTGGCTTGTTGTGGGTGCCATGATCCTTCCTGCCAGACAAAGTTAGTAGGAGCACGATTGGCAACAATAACCTGATTCCATGTGCTCTGCGCCAATTGCTGCTTGGGTGGCAAACTCGACATGAAGCTCTTCCTTCCTTGAACCTCATTCCTGCTCTTCACTATAACTTAAGAAAGGATTGATTAGGCTTAATAATTGATGCGAGTTCGTGAAGGGAGATAGTACTTCCAGAATCTCTTGAGCCAGACGACGTGCCTGTTCTTTATCCCCCCTTGCCCATGCGACCCGCGCCAACCCATATTTTGTGTACATGACCATAATATTCACGCCTTGTTGCTCGCTACTATGTACTTTCTTGAACTCTGTCTCGGCAGCTGTAAGCTCCCCGTTGGCGAAGTATGCCGAGCCTAGGCGATAACGCAGGATCGTATCGAAGTCAATATCCTCCTCCTCTTGAGTGATGCGAGTCGCAGTTTCATAGAGCTGGATAGCCTCTAAATAATTCTCCTCTCTCACTGCAATGTCGCCAGCTACCATATTCACCCGGCATCGTATCAGCGGAGTACATTCGAGATCAAGGGCTTTCTCAATGGCGGCTGCTGCCTCCGCTATATCTCCCTGCTCAAGAAATACCCTGGCGAGAAATGCGTGCCCTAAGGCGGTCACATCAATGGCATCAGTGCTTCCCATTAGCATGTTTTGGGCAATGTGTAGACCTGTTGAAATCTCCCGCAGTGCGTCTGTGAACTTCCCTTCTTCGGTGTAGACCCATCCTAAGGCATCAATACGTAGCCACGCCTCATCTTTCTTTCTATTGAGTCTATTTGCCGCCTCTGCTGCTAACTTTGCGTAGGATATGCGCTCAGGGTATAGCAGGCGTCTGCCCATATAATGAGCCAACATCAACACCAGCTCGAGCAGTGCCGCGTCCTTCTTCTGCTTAGCCGACCATGCCAACACATTTTGCAGATTGGGATACTCCAGGTCGAGCTCCGCATACACATCTTTCTTGAGTACGTTCCAGTAAGTATCTGTCGGCTTTTCTCGCAAAATATTACGGGCCACATATGCAACATAGTACTTACTCCAACGCATCCTTGCTTCCATCTCAAATGCTTGCTCTTCATGCAGCTTCGAGCTTGCAAAAGCGCGCGTGAGCGGGTGCGTACTATAGCGTTGATTGGACACAGCAAACTCCTCGTTAACGTCCAGGAGTGCAAGCTCAACCAACTGTTCGATGGCGACTTCCAGGCGATAGTCACTCAAGTTCGTGGTAGCTCCTAGCGCCTCCGCGCTCATCGAGTCGGCAAAGAACGGCACGACCATCAAGACGTGTTGTGCATCTCTTGTCATCAGGTTCCAGTTGCGAGCGAACAGGTAATCAAAGATACTTTCGACGGTCTTGGTGCCTTTGTAGAGATGATCTACAACTTGTTGCAAACTCAATCTGCCACCCTTAACGTAGCCCAAAGCCATCTCAATGATCCAGGGAGTTCCCTCCGTCACTTGGACCAGGGGCAGTAATAGTTCTTCGCTGGCGGTTTGAACGGATTGTAAGCCAAGGCGCAATGCGTTCCGACGAATAAGCTCCAATGCCTCTTTATCGTCTAAGCCTTTCAGATGAATATCCCAGACTCGGCGCAGGTGATGATGGCGGGTGGTAATCAGCGCTTTGCTCGGTTCTGGAACACTCTGGATCCAATTGAGCAGGTCTGGATCTACAATCGTTTCAAAGTTGTCCACAATGATGAGCGTGCGGTGGTTGCGAAGTAAATGGTCCACTTCTATAGGCTTGTTCTCTGGCGCTACTTGCATTACATAAGGGTAACCGAGCATCCGAGCCAGTGTATCAAACACTTCATTCATCCAGCGTTTTTGCTCTGGCCGACCACTGGCGGAAACCCATACGACGATGTCAAAAGGCTCATCAAGAGCTGCATTTGGACCTGGTAGGCAGCGATGGGCGGCTTCAATAGCGAGGGTTGTTTTACCGATACCGGCGAGACCTTCAATAGAGATCAGGGGCCAGCGGGAACTTAATCCCTCCAGTACACGTGCGATATCCTTCTCCCGGCCTAAAAACACACCATACTGAGGTGGTAGGTTATGAAGAATCTTTAACGATTGAGTGTTCGGGGCAGGAGCTGGCGTGAGCTGGCTGGCTCGCTCAAGCGCTTCGGCAAAGGCGGACACGGAGGCGAAGCGCGCTTTGGGTTCCTTGGCCAGCGCCCGCAGCACCGCCTGCTCCACCTCTGATGAAACCGTTGGTACGCGCTCCCGCAGTGGCGGGGGTGGCGTGCTCAGGTGCTGGACCATCACCTCGCTCAACAAGCCCTTAAAGGGGCGGCTCCCACAGAGCCATTCGTAGACCACTACGCCCAACGCATACTGGTCGCTGGCGGCATGAGGGTGCCCCTCGATCTGCTCCGGCGCCATGTAGGGCAGCGTGCCAATCACCTCCTGCGTACTAAGCGAGGCGCTGCTGTGCGCCAGAGTCGCCAGCCCAAAATCCGACAGCAGCACCTCCTGTTGCCGACCCACGAGCATATTCTCCGGCTTGACATCGCGGTGGATAACCTTGCGCTCATGGGCGTACTGCAAGGCGGCAGCGACCTGCTTCACGGAGGAGACGACCTGAGCGAGGGGAACGACACTCCCCACGGGATAGCGGTGCCGCAAAGAGCCATTAGGGGCGTAATCCATCACCAGGAAAGGCACCCCGTCCTGCACATCGTAATCGAAGACGCGCACAATCGACGGGTGTGACAGCTTCGTGATCGTCTGGACCTCCCTATGGAAGTGCTCAGCCTGCTGGCTGGTCAAGTGGGCATGCAGCACCTTAATGGCCGCTTGCAGCTCCAGTCGCACATGCTGCCCGAGATACACCTCGGCAAAGCCACCCTGCCCCAACAGGCCGACCAAACGATAGTTGCCAAATTGCTGTCCGACGCGGTCCACCATACTGCACCTCCTCCTGGGCAGTGAGAGGCAAGAAGAGACTTCCAGTCGATCTCTTGTTTAGATGACAATAGAGGTATTGTAGAGGAAACCGGTAACCATGTCAAGGAAACAATGAGGATGAGCGAATCGAGTCCATTTAGAGACTCCAGGCGAATTGACTCACTAATGATATACTCTTGACGAGGTGCTTACCTCATCAGTAATATAACCCGAAGCTGAACAAAAGTGGAGGGCACATTTAGCGCGTACTGTCTTATCGCTCTCTTCTGCTGGCTAGAGAGCCATGTGGAGTAGTTCCTCTTCGAGCTGTTGCCACACCATTTGTTCCGCCTCGGTAACATTCAAGGACTGTTCATTCCTGGCTGCCTCGTTCATCAGCCATATTACACGCTCTTGGAAGTTCGAGAAGCAGCGGTACTGCGTCTGTGGATCGGGCAGCATGCCAAGATGAATACGCTCCACTTCGTAGAATTGCTCCTCTGTAAAGGCGAGAGCCACAAGATTTGCATACGACTCAATGAGACTGAGTTGCGGTTGGAAGAAGGAGCCAGGGTGCATGCTGACCACAGAGAGGCATCCTGCAATGCGACCTTCCTCCTTCACAGGGCAAGCCACGGCACTTTCTACTCCCGCAATCTTGAGGGAAGGGAGCCTGCCGTCATCCATATGCTGAAGGCAGAGCAGACGATTCTGGGTAACGGCGTAGCCGGCAAGTGATTCTAATCCCACGAGGTAGACAACTGTTCCGCTCGTTTTCTGCTTTAAAGGGGGAGTCCCATCTCCGCCCACTACACGCAGACTGCGGACGGGCTGGCCCTCTGCTGGCCTGGTACAGACGAGGATGGTGACGCCAACTCCCACATAATAGGGATCAAGTTGCTCAAGCATGGCTGGCACAAGCTGCTGAGATATTGACCAGAAGCGCGTGTGCCGCGAACTGGTAGCCCTGATCGCTAACACATCAGCATACACTTCTGCGGGAACCGTCTCCACTGTTCGTTGGTCTGCAGCCGCATCGGTCAGAGAGAACCCCTCCCATTCCCGTGCAATCAGGCTGCTTAGTAACGAGGCGTATTCAGGGGGACACGCTTTGACCAGGCGGTACAAACTTTCCCGGCGGGGAGACGATTCGCCTGTGACCCAGCGGGTGAGAGTGAACGGGCTAATCCCGATTGCAGCGGCAAGGCGCTGTTTTTCTTGCTGATCGCTAATGATAGTCCCCAATAAGCTACGCCACGTAGAGGTTTCTGCCAAGATTCAGGCCTCCTCGCATGGTTTCATCATACTGCTCAGTCCCAGTGTAGACTTGCTGACTGGGGAGTATCAGTGGCAGAGCAATGCCTTGTGATTGCTCTGCCACTGATACTCCCCCCTGCAGGGCAATCACTTGGTATAGATGTAGTATAGAGCAGGTGTCAGGCCTTAGTCATCGGTCATGTGGAGAGTATGCTATAGGCCAGGTGGCCTATATTTTAAGGGGTTGGAGAAGGAAAGCGAGTGGCTTCACTCTCTGGATGTGGTCTGGAGGAGGCCCAGTTCGATGGCACGAACAGCAGCCTGGGTACGGTCGGAGACACTGAGTTTGGCGAGAATGTGCTCAACATGGATTTTGACTGTGCTCACGCTCACAGTCAAGTGCTCGGCTATCTCCCGATTGGTCTGCCCCTGAGTAAGCAGGTGCAGCACTTCGCGCTCGCGTGGTGAAAGCGGCTCTGGTGACGGTTCCTCCTGGGAGGGCGTTTCGCGAGCCAGGCGTTGAAGCAAGCGAGCCACGAGTTCCTTATTTAACATCGACTCCCCGCGCAGGACGCCCTGCACAGCAGTGATAAGTTCCCGTTGGGAGAGATCTTTGAGCACATATCCTGCGGCGCCCGCCTTGAGTGCCTCGAGGAGGTACTCGGGATTTTCGTGGATGGTAATCAGAATCACGCTCGTTGCCGGGCACTCCTGCTTGATGGCATGGCAGGTGGCCAGGCCATCCAGTTCCGGCATGCGTACGTCGATTAGGGCCAGATCGGGTTGCAACCGACGGCAGAGTGTCAGCGCCTCGCGGCCATTAGCCGCCTCACCAACCAGCTCTAGTCCGCGCTGACCGGCAAGCATGCTACGCAGGCCCGCCCTGGTAAGCTCATAGTCATCAGCGATCACGAGCCGCGCTGGTTTCGTCTTTCGCCTGAGTAATGGTTTATTGCTCATGATACATGTCTTCCTCATCAGGTACCAGCAGCGGCACTTCGGCCACGATGAGGGTACCCCCACCAGGCTGGCTCGAAATCATCAGCTGCCCACTGACAAGCTCGACTCGCTCCTGCATTTCGCGCAGCCCAACATGCTCACCAAGGCTCACCTCTTGGAGCGCAGCAAGTGGCTCGAAGCCGCAGCCCCAGTCCTGCACCTCCAGGCGGATCGTTGATTCCTGGCGCTCAAGGGCAAGACGTGCTCGGCTCGTGTGCGCATGCTTGCCTGCATTAGTGAGCGCCTCCTGCACAATCCCGTAGAGTGTCGTTTCAATCATTGGCGACAGGCGTTCTAACCCGAGCGTCTCATCATAGGTGATCGTCCAACCCTCATTGCGCAACGCCTCGACGTGTAACCGCAGCGCCGTCACCAACCCGAAGTCGTCCAGGGCCGTTGGTCGTAGACCAGTAATGAGCCTTCGTGCTTCCCTGACCGAGCGCTGCGCTAGCTCTAATGCCTGGCCAAGCTCCTGGCGAGCCTGTGGAGAACGCGGACGATAATGGCTTGCAAAGGCTTGCAAGTGCTGGTGGGTGCTAGCGGCTATCTGGGCCAACCCATCGTGCAACTCATAGGCAACGTGATGTCGCTCCTCTTCAAACAGTTTGGCTCGCTTGCGCTCGATGATGTTCTCAAGCATCACCAGGCTATAGATGGCCTGTCCGTTGTGATCACGAAGTATCGTAGCTGTGAGATCAGCCCACAGGGTTTCGCGGTTCTTTCTCAGATAGCGTTTCTCCACTTGATAGCTGCTGATGGCTCCTTTGAGCATCTGCTCAGCGAGAAGCCTGTCCTTTCCCACATCATCGGGATGAGTAATAGCCGAGAGACTGCATGCAGTCAGTTCTTGCTCGCCATAACCCAACATCTCACAGAAAGCTTTATTCACCTGCAGCAAAGTGCCGTCCAGGTCAACAACAGCCATCCCAATAGGGGTTTCCTCAAAAATGTGGCGAAAGCGTTCCTCACTGTCTCTGAGCGCTCTTTCTGTCCGTTTTTGTTCAGTGATATCGTTCAAAACAACCAGCCGCCCAGTCACAGTGAGGTGGCCATTTCGGCGATACAAAGGTGAGATCCTCAAGTCGAAGGAGCGCAGCTCCTCATCCTCGACCAGGACGACCTCTGTATGTACCCTGCATCCATCGCAGTAGTGTTCGACCAGCTCAGTCCAGGAGGAGAAGACCCGGGTGAACGTTTGCCCGACTGCCTCCGCTGCCGGGTTGTCGGTAAGACGTTGCGCAGTCATGTTGAGGTCCACAATACGGTCCTGCCCGTCCACGACGATCACCGCATCACTCATGCTTTCGAACACTGCTTCGCGCGCCACTGGCACAATGTCCAACAGCCGGAAGCGAAACAGACTTGAAGCCATGCCGACGCCCGTGACAGTAAAAGCAAAAGGGGTGAGATCCAGGTGAGGAAATGGGCTCAGGCCAAAGATCGTTAGTGCGTTCCCCAGCCATGGTGCAGCTACGGCGATCAGCAAAGCACCAGCTTGTCCGCGATACAGGTGTGCTGAACGCTTAAGTGTCTGGATCAGCAGGCAGATCAGGATGGCACCGAGAAAGAGCAGCAGGTAAGAATACGCGATATTGATCCAGTACCACGGACCATACGTTACCACCAGAGCCGAGAAGGAGCCGCTCGTGTCTACCCTAATGTTGCTACTGATCAGGCCATGAAATCCATTGGTCCAGACCAGCAGTAGTGTGATGAGCGGCTCAATAGCCAATATGGCCACATTGCGACGTGTCAGCCAGCGTGCTTGATCAGTATATTGGAGGGCGAAGGCAAACCACAACGTTGGCGCAAAGGCAGCACCTAGCCAGGCCATGTTGTCCCAAAAGATGGTGGTCGACAAATCAGTACTGGCCAGTTCCAGGGCATATCCCAGCGACCATTCAGCCACCGCCAGCATGAGCAAACAAAACGATGTCGCACCAGGCGCAGGACGACGGTGCCAGGCGAAATAGGCGAGCGCAGTCGATACAACCGCTGAGGCGATCATGGGTAACATATAAGGAGTGAACTGCCAGTGAATCGGTCTCCTCCTTTCAAGCCTCACCTACTACTTGTAGGTGAAACGAGGCCCCAGCCTCACGTTTCTTACTGAAGAATCATGAGCGATAGGATCTGGCGTTCTTTCTACTTCCCCTCAGACACATGGCTCAAGGAGTGAAAGGGAAGCTGACAGTACCTGCTAGTATCCCATGCCACTAACTAACACTACTTTACCGTACAGATAGTTTCAACACGTGGAATCAACTTGCTCATGACAGTACATACATTCTTGTTGTTACAAAAGCATGATAGCAACTCATGGCATTCTCACATACAAATCAAAGAATCCGTTGATAACCAGATTGTGAGCCATTAGTGAGGTGGCATCTGGTTTTCGTGATGGACCTGTAATCCTGAAGATGGATACTTGTATAGTGAGAAGATGAAAGCGAATGTTATGCTTCCGCCAGTTTCAGAAGCCGCTCGGCGTTCAGATGACTGATCTTCTCCTTATCCGCCGGACTGATCGATGCGCTATCCAGAAACGCTCGCCCTTGCTCATTCGTGCTATAGGGATAATCGACCGAGAACAGGATGCGATCGGCCCCCATGACCTGCAGGGTGAGCAAAAGCGGTGGATCAGTAAAGAAGCCGCTGGTCGTAATAGAGAAGTTTCGCAAAAAGTACTCAGGCACTGGAAGCTGCAAATGTTTTGCCACGGGCGTGACCACGTCATTGATACGCGCGAGCATAAAAGGAAGCATCTCGCCCATATGCCCGATGATGATCTGCAAGTTCGGCAAGCGATCGAACACCCCGGCCAGGATCAGCCGCAACACATGAATGCCCACCTCAGAGTGCCAGCCCCACCCGGCAGTCGCTAAAGAGAAGTTCACCGCCGGATCGAAGCCTGAATAATATGCCTCCCGCACAGCCGCAGGTGACACCCCAGGATGTATGTAAATCGGCACATCCAGGGCGACAGCCCGCTCCAAAACTGGCAGGAAGGAAGGATCATCCAGAAAACG
>WNGD01001433.1_pt1 | contig 25861 bp, 25 predicted proteins | sample 5400671 | NCBI WGS metagenome assembly WNGD01 (sample SAMN13153369, study PRJNA577476) | soil metagenome | isolation source: 40 cm soil or saprolite under grassland replicate 2 | place: USA:California | collected 2016-06-15
GAGTTCCGCGCCCTCTTGGCGCACTATCGCTACGATCAGCGTCCGACCGAGGCGCAGATCATCGAGACCGTTGCAACGCCGGACTGGGTGCGGCAAAAGGTGAGGTATGTCGCGCTGGAAGGAGACACGGGGCTGGCGTATCTCTATCTCCCCAGCCGGTCAGCGCGACCGCTCCAGACCATAGTGTACCTGGCCAGCTCCGGCGCCTTCTATCAGATCCGCACGGTGCCCCAAGAGGTCGAGTGGGCGATCGGGCCGAACGTCAGGGCGGGCCGCGCCGTGCTGGCGGTCGTGTTCAAGGGCATGGCCGAGCGCGGCTTCGGGCCGGGGTGGGAGCCACCGGCGCCGAGCTCCGTCCGGTTTCGCGATCTGATGGTGTTGCACGCGACCGAAATGCGACGCGCCGTCGACTACCTCGCGACACGTGACGATATCGACATGCGGCGGCTGAGCTACGTGGCGGTCAGCTGGGGAGCCGGGTCCCGGCTCGCGCTGGCCGCCATCGACGACCGGTTCCGCGCCGTCGTGCTGATCGGCGGCGGCATCGACGAGCGGCTCCAGCCCACCCTCCCTGAGGCGGCCAACTTCAATTTCGCCCCCTATATCCGGGTCCCCAAACTGTTGCTCAACGGCCGGGACGACGAAGAGCATCCCTGGTACACGCGCGGCTTGCCGCTGTGGAACCTGCTGCGCGAGCCCAAAACACTCGTGCTGGTTCCGGGCGGGGGCCACGTACCGCCGTTGGAGGCGCGGGTGCCCGCCATCAATCAGTTTCTGGATCGGATCCTGGGACCGGTCGACCGAACCCCATGAGGTGAACAAATGCGCCCCATCGTTCTCTGTCTCGTCACGACACTGGTGCTGGCTCCCGCGCTGCCTGCGCAAACCGTTCCCAGGCGCAGCGCCGAGCAGATCAAGGCGTCCTACGACGCGCATCAGGGGGATTTCGACTATTTGCTGGGCGATTGGGAATTCACGTCGGTGAGTCGCGAGTTCGGGAAGGGCCACGGCTACTGGAGCGCGGTGCGCCTCGCCGAGGGGGCGCAGCTCCTCGACGAGTACCGCGTCGTGGGTGACAGCGGCCAGACCTACTATGCGTCCGCCACGCTGCGCGCCTACAACGCCGTCCTCGACCAATGGGAGCTCGTCTCGGCAGAGCAGGGAACCGGCTTGCAGAACGTGGGCACGGCGCACAAGGTCGGTCCGGAAATGCACATCGAGCAGAAGTTCGGTGTGATGAGCCCCACCCCGTCGCTCTGGCGTATCCGCTACTACGACATCCGGCCGGATCGCTTCTCCTGGACCGGCGACCGCTCCACGGACGGCGGCAAGACGTGGACCACGCAGTGGCTGCAGATCGAAGCCCGCCGCATCGGTCCCGCGCGATCCCTGGGACCGCTCGCCCCCGCGAAGCGATGAGCCAGGCCCGCTCTTCGCGGCAACGCTATCGCGGGTTCGTCCAGGACTACAAGCAGCGGCGCCTCGACGACGCCGCGGAGCCGAGCGACTCCCCACGCCCGGCGCGCGGCGAGCGGCGGGCGTACGTGCGCGAGTACCTGCGCTGGCTGCGGCCCTATCGCTACGCCGCGCTCGCGCTCCTCGTCCTCGCGCTGCTGACCACCGGCCTCCAGATGGTCGAGCCGCTGTTCATGCGGTTCATCATCGATCGCGTGCTGCTCAATGCTGGGCTGGACACTGCGTCGCGGCTCGGCCGGCTGCAGTTGGCGGGCGCGGCGTTCGTCGCCGTGGTCGTCCTCGCCAACGTGATCGACGCACTGCGGGATTACCGCCAGCGCCTGCTGAACGTGCGCGTCATGATGTCGCTGCGCCGCTCGCTGTTCGAGCGGCTGCTGCACCTGCCATTGTCCAAGTTGTGGGACATGAAGACGGGAGGCATCCTGTCCCGCTTGACGGGCGATGTGGAGACGACGACCGGCCTGCTGCAGATGGCGCTCGTGTCGCCCGTCGTGTCGCTCATCCGTCTGGCCGTCGCCGTGGGGGTGCTGCTGGTGCTCAACTGGCGCCTGGCGCTGACGGCCATGGCCGTCGTCCCCGGGGCGATGCTGATCAGCTTCACGGCGGCGCGGCGCATCCGGCCGATCTACCGCTCGCTCCGCCGGGACGTGGAGCACATCGACGGCCGGGTGGGTGAGACGTTCTCCGGAATTCGCATCGTGCGCGCGTTTCGGCGGGAACTGCAGGAGCTGCTCAACTACATGCGGGGACGGCACACCGTGCTCCGCAAGGAACTGTTCGCGCACCGCCGCGAGCTGGTGCTGTGGACCTCCTGGGGTCTGATGCAGGCGGGCGTGAACGTGGTGATCGTGTGGTACGGCGGGTACATGAACATCACCGGGGGCGCCTCGATCGGCGACATCATGGCGTTCCAGTGGTACACGTTTCTGCTGCTGGGCCCGGTGTGGCAAATCGTCAACTCCTTCTCCGAATTGCAGCGCTCGCTCGCGGCCATGGAGCGGGTGTTCGACGTGCTGGCGATGGACGACGACAAGCCGGACCGGCCCGGCGCGCGCGACGCGCCCCGCATGGTGCGCGAGCTCCGCTTCGAGGACGTCGAGTTCGCCTACCGCGAGGGCCAGCCGGTGGTGCGCGACTTCGCCGTGGCCGTCCCCGGGGGATCCGTGGTCGCCCTGGTGGGCCGCAGCGGCGCCGGGAAGACGACGGTCACGGATTTGGTGGCGCGGTTTCACGATCCGACGCGGGGACGCATTCTCCTGAACGGCTCGGACATCAGAGACTTTCGCCTGCGGACCTATCGCGACTTGCTGGCCATCGTCCAGCAAGACGTGTTCTTGTTCGACGGCTCGGTGCGGGAGAACATCGCGTACGGTCGCCGCGAAGCGACCGACGCCCAGATCGAAGACGCCGCCCGGCGCGCCAATGCGCACGAGTTCATCGTCCGGCTTCCCGAGCAGTACGAGACATCGATCGGCGAGCGGGGCGTCAAGCTCTCGGGCGGCCAGCAGCAGCGCCTGGCCATTGCCCGGGCGATTCTCGCGTCACCCCAGATCCTCATCCTGGACGAGGCGACGAGCAATCTGGACACGGAAAGCGAGCAGCTCATTCAGGCGTCGATGGCCACACTCCTGGCCGGCCGCACCACATTTGTCATCGCGCATCGCCTCTCCACTATCCGCCGCGCCGACATGATCCTGTTGATGGAAGACGGGCGCGTCACGGAGCGCGGCACTCACGAGGAGCTCATGACTGCCCGTGGTGCGTACCACGGCATGGTGTTGCGGCAGATGGAATCCGACGGTCGCAGCGCCGAAGCAGTGTGGCCGTGATGCAGCGTGCCTACGGCGCGACCGCTACCGGGCTGGTGGCGTAGCCGAACGTGCCGAGGCCGAGCTGGCCGGCGTAATTGTCGCCCCAGCAGTAGACCGCCCCAGCGCTCGTGAGGCCGCACGTGTGACTCGAGCCAGCCGTCAGGCCCGTGAAGCTGAGTCCCCCGGAAACGCCGACCGGCACCGTACTGCCGGCCGTCGAGCCGTTGCCGAGCTGCCCGTTATCGTTGTTCCCCCAGCAGTAGGCCGCGCCGGACATCGTGAGTCCGCAGGTGTGGATCCCGCCGCCCGCCAGGCTGCCGAAGGTAAGGCTCCCGGACACGGCGCGGGGGATCGAGTCGTCGGCCGTCGTTCCGTTGCCGAGCTGACCGGTGTTGTTGCGGCCCCAGCAGTAGGCCGCGCCGGCCGTCGTAAGTCCGCAGGTGTGGACGGAGCCCGCGGTCAGGTTGCCGAAGGTGAGCCCCCCGGACACGGCAACCGGGAGCGAGTCGTCTGCCGTCGCCCCGTTGCCGAGCTGACCGGCCCGGTTAAATCCCCAGCAGTAGGCGGCTCGGGTGCTGGTGAGGGCGCAGGTGTGAAAGGTCCCGGCGGTCAAGGCCGTGAACACGTGACCGCCCGACACGGCCGTCGGTAAGGGGGTGGTAGTGGGCGCTCCGCTGCCGAGCTGGCCCTCGAAGTTGCGGCCCCAGCAGTAGGCCGCGCTGCCGCTCAATCCGCACGTATGCAGCCAGCCGGGCGCGAGCGCGCTGAAGGTGAGGCTGCCGGAGACCGCACTGGGCTGGGAGCGGCTCGCCGTCGACCCGTCGCCCAGCTCGCCGGAGGCGTTATCGCCCCAGCAGTAAGCCGTCCCACTGCTGAGACCGCAGGTGTGTACGCCGTCCGTGGCGAGGGCGTCGAAGCCGATGCCGCCGGTCACCGCAACCGGGGTTGCGCTATTCGTGAGCGTGCCGGTCCCGAGCTGGCCGTACGCGTTGTCGCCCCAGCAGTAGGCGGCCCCACCGGGCGCCACGGCGCACGTGTTCGCCGCATCGGGTCCCGCTCTGACGCCAGTGGCCGTCGGCAGGCCCCTTACCAGGGCCGGTGTCCACGTGAGCGCGTTCGCATACCCCAGCTGCCCGAAGGAGTTGCTACCCCAGCAGTAGGTGCGTCCCGAGGTCGTCAGGGCGCAGGTATGGAACCCGCCGGCCGCGAGGGCGAGGTAGCTGAGGCCGCCCGCGACGGCCACCGGTCTCGAGCGGCTCACCGTCGTACCGTCGCCCCCGCGGCCGTCCGCGTTGTAGCCCCAACAGTAGGCCGCACCGGAGCTGGTGAGCCCGCAGGTGTGAAGACTGCCCGTCACGAGGACGGTGAAGGTCAAGCTGCCCGACACCGCGCCCGGCACCAGGCTGTTTCCGGTGGCCGCACCGTTGCCGAGCTGACTCTCGGTGTTGCGGCCCCAGCAGTACGCCACCCGGGCGCTGGTGAGACCGCAGCTATGACCGTAGCCCGCGGCGATGGTGGTGAGGGAGAGGCCCCCGGACACGGCGACCGGCACGGGGCTATCCGTGGTCGACCCGGTGCCGAGCTGGCCGTCGATGTTGTCGCCCCAACAGTAAGCGGCCCCGGTGCCGGTGAGCGCGCAGGTGTGGAGTTCGCCCGGGGCGAGCGCCGTGAAGCGCAGTGTCCCGCCCGACACAGCGACGGGCGTCGTGCTGTTCGTGGTCGATCCGTCGCCCAGTCGCCCGTCGACATTGTTGCCCCAGCAGTAGGCGGCCCCCGTACTGGTGAGTCCGCAGGTGTGCAGGCTTCCGGCGGCGAGGACGGTGAGCGTGAGGCCTCCGGCCACGCTCACCGGCACCGAGCTGTTGGCGGTCGAGCCGATGCCGAGCTGGCCCTCCGCGTTCCGGCCCCAGCAGTAGGCGGCCCCGACCGCGGTGAGCCCGCAGGTGTGGCCACTGCCCGTGGTGAGCTGGGTGAACGATAGGCCGCCGCTCACGGGGACCGGCGTCGCGCTGCTCGTAGTCGAGCCGTCGCCAAGCTGGCCGAAGGAGTTGTCGCCCCAGCAGAAGGCGGGCGCGGTCGTCCCGGCGCCGGTGAGCCGGCACGTGTGTTGCCCGCCGGCGGCGATGTCCGCCGTGGCGGGGGGCGGAGGCGGAGGGGCGATCTCGTCGCTACAGCCGGAGCCTACCAGCGCCGCCGCTATGGCGCCGACCGTCGCGATCGCTCTGTGCAACGCCACTCGATGACTCCCGCGTGGTGGTGGAAAAGCGCTTCGCATGCTACGCCGGGATTGGATGGTCGGCAAGCCGTCGGCGGCGTAGCTTGGAGACTCTATGGAGCGGCTCGATCCGCGGGCGGACTTCCTCCGGGCCGCGACCTGGCACGGGACGCTGGAGACCGCCGCTGCGATCCTCGCGGCGCATCCCGAGATCGCGAGCGGCGACATCTACACGGCCGCGCTCTTGGGCGATGCGGCCGCCGTGCAGCGGTTCCTCGCGCTCGATCCCGCCAGCTCCACGGCGCAGGCCGGTCCGCGCGGCTGGGATGCGCTGACCTACCTGTGCTTTTCGAAGTATCTCCGGCTCGAGCGGGCGCGGTCCGATGGCTTCGTGCGTGCGGCTCGGGCGCTGCTCGACGCCGGCGCGAGCGCGAACACCGGCTGGTACGAGATGAACCACCTGCCGAGCCCCGAGTGGGAGAGCGCGCTGTACGGCGCTGCCGGCGTCGCGCACCACGCGGAGCTGACGCGCCTGCTGCTCGAGCGGGGCGCGGATCCCAACGACGAGGAGGTTCCCTATCACGCACCTGAGACGCACGACAACGCCGCGCTGAAAATCCTGGTCGAGAGTGGCAAGCTCAACCCGGACAGTCTCGGCACGATCCTGCTCCGCAAGACCGACTGGCACGATTATGAAGGAATCAAATGGCTGCTCGAGCGGGGCGTCGATCCGAATCGCCGGACCCGCTGGGGGAAAACGGCGCTGCACAATGCCGTGCTGAGCGACAACGCGCTCGAGATTTTCGAGGTGCTGCTCGATCACGGGGCCGACCCTACCCTCATCGCGGATCGCCCCGAGCGCTCGGACCGGTCATTCTCCGGCAGATCGGTGGTGGCGATGGCGGCGCGCCGGGGCCGGGGTGACGTGCTCGAGCTGTTCGCGCGCCGCGGCTTTGCGATCGAGCTGCAGGGAGTCGAGCGGCTGCTCGCGGCGTGCGCCAGGAACGACGCGGTGGCGGTCCGCGCCACCGCCGCGCGGGAGCCCCAGTTGGTTCGCGCAGTCGTGGCGCAGGGCGGCAAGGTGCTCGCGGAGTTCGCAGGCGTCGACAACACCGACGGCGTGCGCCACCTGCTCGACCTTGGCGTGCCTGTCGCGGCCCTGTACGCGGGCGATGGGTACTTCGATATCTCCCAGGACAGCACGGCGCTGCACGTCGCTGCATGGCGGGCGCGGCCCGCTGTCGTGCAGCTGCTGATCGAGCGCGGCGCGCCGCTGAATGTGCGGGATGGAGAAGGACGGACCCCGCTCGCCTTGGCCGTCAAAGCGTGCGTGGACTCGTACTGGACGTATCGGCGCACGCCGGAGTCGGTTCGGGCGTTGCTCGAGGCGGGTGCCGCGGTGAGCGGCGTCCTCTATCCATCAGGCTATGGGGAGGTCGACGCGCTCCTCAAGGCGCACGGCGCTTGAGCAGATTAATCTTGACCTCGCGTTACTTGGGCGCCGGTTGATCCGAGTTCCAGATCACGCGCGACGCCAGCCACGAGCCGTCGGGCTGCTTGCGCAGGATGACGAGGCCGCGACCAGTAACGGTCGTCGGCTTGGCCGCCCCCTTGGCCGGAAGCGTGATGGAGAACGTCACCACCTCATATCCGAGATCGCCCCTCCCGTCGACCTCGCTGGTGGTTGTGTTGAACGCGACGGGCTTGCCAGCCGCCGCCATGTCCGTCTCGATCGCCGCCCGGCCGCGCACGTCCGCGGCGTTCGGCGGCATCCTGATGGCGTCCGCCGTGTGCACCGCGCTTACGCCAGCCCAATCTCCGGCAAGAACCGCTTGCTCATACTTCTGTTGAGCTCGCTTGATCGCCCCCACCTCCTCGGCCGACAGCCCGGGAGGTGGAGCGCTTCCCCCGGCGCAGGCGGTAGTGAGGAGAACGCAAATCATGGCAAAGGTCGGGCGCATGGTTGCCTCCCGCACGAAGAGGAATGGTCGAATGCCGGTGTTAGATATGTGCCGCCCGTTCATAGGGTGCAAGCCGGACGTCACGCCTAGCTTGTGGGCCTTACCCAGGGGTGTATCTTAAGACCCAACTCAGATGCCATGAACCCCGAAGCGCGATGTCGTGCGGATCGCCCATGCTTCGGGGGGAGCGAATCGCGAAACCGGCTGAGCGAGCTACTCGCTTGACCGGTTTTTTTGTCTCTCACGCCGAGGAAGGCCATCATGTCCAGCGTCTCCTCACTCCACCTGGCGCTGCTAATGTCGTGCATCATGTCACCTGCGTTGACCGCGCAGGCACCGACCTCTCAACGGGCCGATCCTTATCGCCTTGTGATCGGCACATGGGAGCTCAATGTGGCGAAATCGACCAACCCGCTGAGGAGCCTCACCCGCACGTACGAGCGGAGCGGGTCCAACGTGAAGTACACGGATCACTTCGTGGATACCGACGGACGGGAGGGAGTGGCGCAGTGGACCGGGCGTTATGACGGCAAGGATTATCCGTTCACTGGTTCGGAAAGCTTTGACACGCAAGCCATCAAGGCGTCCGACGAGTACCGTGCAACCTTCACGAACAAGAAGGCGGGCAAAGTCATAGGCGGCGGTACGCGTGTCATCTCCCCGGATGGAAAGGTGATGACCGTCAGCGGCAAGTTCACCACTCCGGAGGGGGAAGAGGTCAGCTGGGTCGCGGTTTTCGAGAGGCGCTAGAGGTGGCGGACGTGCACGTGCTGCTCCTACCGCGGATGCTTCGCCGTCACTACCTGTCGCGCATCCACCTGCCCGGGCCGCGTGCCCACGTACCCATGGTATCCGCAGGCGCACGATTCCGTCGTCCGGCCCTGGCGGTCGCTACCGAACTGGAGCGGCCGGTGGCATTCCTGACAACTTGGCGCACCGCCGTCCGTCACCATCCCGGCACGTCCCAGCCGCTGGCGCGACCGGTTCACTTGTGCCGGAACGTTATACGCCCGCGAGTGAGGTCGTAGGGGGAGACCGCGAGGGTCACCCGGTCGCCCGCGAGCACGCGGATGCGGAAGCGACGCATCTTCCCCGCGATCGTAGCGAGCACGTAATGACCGTTCGACAAATGCACACGAAACGTGGTATTGGGCAGCACGTCCTGCACGATACCGTCGATTTCTATCGCTTCTTCCTTGGGCATCGGTTACCTCCGTCCAGGGCGGGCGCCACAACGCAAAGGGCGGGACCAGCGCAGTGGCCAAGTCCCGCCCTTCACGCCGCGGAACGCTAGTCGAGTGTACCTTTGAAGTCAAATGGAGGGCGAATGATGGATGACGATGCCGAGGCCTACGAGGATCAGGGCCCGGAGGAGCCGGCGGCGCTCGACACCGAGGCCGACGTCACCTGCCCCCATTGCGGCGCGACGGTGAGCCTCACCCTCGATCCGGCGGGCGGGCGGGCGCAGGACTACGTCGAGGACTGCGAGGTGTGCTGCCGCCCGTGGCGCGTGCGACTGTGGTACGACGCCACCGGGGCCGCGGAGGTGCAGCTCCAGCCGGAATAATCAGTAATAGAACACGCCCTTGCGCTTCTTGGTCGGCGTGTTGACGTCGTCACCGCCGACGACCAAGACATGAAATGCGCCGGCGGCGTCCAAGTATCCGGTCGCCGCGTGGTTGAAGAGATCGCCGCCGCCCGCCGACGAGATCGTGTTCGCGCCCGTCGCCCCGTTGAAGCTAGTCGTGGTGCCGTCGGCGTTGAGGCCCGCGTAGCTCTCCTCAGTCGAACCGGTCGCCGCTCCGTTGTACAGCCCCGCCGTGATGAGCGCGTCTCCACCCGCGACCACGACCGTGTGTTTGGCGACGGCCTTCTTCAGCTTGTTGGCGCCGGCCGTCCATCCCGCTGCGGTGAGACTGCCCGTGTGAATGTCGATTTGCGCATACACCACGTCGCTCAGCGAAGTCGTCTTGAGGCTCGAAGAGTCGTTGGGCGTGACGCTCGAGCTGTCGCCGCCGAACGCATACAAGAACGTGCCGTTCACGCCGAACCCGACGTAGCTGCGGGCAAAGGGCAGCGATGCCAGCGGCGCCCACGCCCCCAGCGTGCCATCCGAGTTGATCTGCGAGCGGGCGCAGATCCGGCAGAGGCCGTGCTGCGGGGGGCGCTGATGCGGATGCGCACCGTGCTGATGACTGCGCTGCTGGCGATGCTCGGGCTGCTCCCGATGGCGCTCTCGCACGGCATCGGCTCGGAGACGCAGAAGCCGCTGGCCGTCGTCATCATCGGCGGGCTGATCTCGGCGACGCTGCTGGTGCTGGTGGTGCTTCCGACGCTGTACTTGGCGCTCGCCCAGCGGGAGGCGGCTGCGCCGGTCTCAGCGTCATGAGGGCCTGTGTTCTCCTGACGCTCGTAGTGCTGCTTGCCGCCTGCGCCCCATGGGCACGAGGGCCGCGCGTGTCCCCCGTCGAGAGTGGGCTGCTCGGTGAGTGGATTGGTCCGGTGAGTCTGGGAGCGGACACCACGCTGTGGCGCTTCGCGGCTGACGGGAACCTCGTACAAGTCCTAATCAAACCCGCTCAAGCGCCATGAGAGATTCCGTTTGGACCGTTCCGGCTCTATGCAGACACTGGGCGGCGGCAGTTGATCTGCTTCTCCTTCCGTCGCGGCCGAACGCTACCGGCCTGCCGCTACTTCCAGGTCGATACGCTGATCCAAGCCACCGGCGAGACACAGCGGCAGTTGCGGCTGCTCGATTGGGTCGACGAGAAGCGTGGAACGCAGGAGATCTGGATCGAGAAAACACCGTCGCTCACAACACCTCCTTGAACAGCTTCAGCATCGCCGCCCACGACCGTTGATCCGCCTCCGCGTTGTAGGCGAGCTGCTCCATCCCGTACTGCCCCGCGTTCGGATTGGTGAAGCCGTGCTTGGCGCCGGGGTAGACGACCACCTCGAAGCGCGCGCCCGCGGCCTGCATCTCGCGCTTGAACGCGTCGATCTGCTCGGGTGGAACGAACGGATCGGCGCCGCCCGCCAGCACGAGGACACGGGCCTTGATCTTGCCGGGCTGCGCCGGAGTCTTGGTGGCGAGCGCGCCGTGGAACGTCACGACGGCGGCCAGCGGGGCGCCCGCGCGCGCCATGTCGAGCACTACCGCGCCCCCGAAGCAATAGCCGATCGCTGCGATGCGCGTGGTGTCGACGTGGGGATCGCGCTTCAGCTGCTCGAGCGCGGCGTTGAACCGGGCCACGACCACGGCCGGATCCTTGGTCGCCTCGCTCACGAACGCCTGCGCGTCCTGCGGATGCGTCGTGACCTTGCCCTTGCCGTACATGTCCAGCGCGAACCCCACATACCCGGCCTCGGCGAGGCGCCGCGCCTGGTTGCGCGCGTGCTCGTTGTGCCCCCACCACTCGTGCACGACGAGCACGCCGGGGCGCTTGCCTCGCGCCGCGTCGTCCCAGGCGATGAACCCCTGCAACACGGTGTCGCCCTGGCGGTATTCGATCTCACGGGTCTTCACGGTCGCGCTCCCCGCGGATAGGGTGAGCAAGACGGCGGTCATGCCGAATCCGTACCGGGTGTGCATGCCTCGACCTCCTGGTGGGTGGTATAATCTACGACCCGAAGCGCATCCGGAACGTCGCGCCGTACGCCGACGGCGTCCCATCGTAGCTCGCGATCAGGTCCGACCAATCGTGCCAGACGTCCCACACCCAGGCGAGGTAGCTCCCCTGCCGGGCGTCCATCCAGTCCATCAGCGCCGTGATGAAAGCGCTGCCGCGATCGTTCTGGCCGAGCTCCCCGAGCACGAGCGGCACCTGCTGCGCCACAAGCGCCGCATCCGCATCCCAGCACGCTCGCGTGTTGCACCAGCTGAAGTTGTAGATGTGCCACGACGCGGCCAGGTTGTTGAGCGGATCGCTCGGCTTGTTCGCGAGCCAGTGCGACAGCCCCGCGGCGTACTGGACGCCGCCGAGCATGATCACGTTGGCGGCGCCGGTGCCGCGGACCGCGTCCACCAGCTCCTGCATCCCGGCGGCCTGGAAGGTCATGCCGCTGCAAGTGCCGCCGTCCCGCCAGCAACGCCACGCCTCCGGCGTGTCGGAGTTGCTGTCGGGGAACGGCTCGTTGAACAGGTCGAAGATCACACGATCGTTGCCCTTGTATGCCGCGGCGACCTGCCTCCAGAACTCGGGCGTATGGTCGCGGTTCGGCATCGGGGCCTGGCCGAGCGCCTTGCCCGTATCGGCGGTCCAGTGCAGGTCCAGGATCACCACGAGCCCGGCGCGGTTCAACAGCGCGACGTAGTCGGCGATGGCACGGCGGTAGTTGGCCCCGGAGTAGGCGGGGGCGACGCCGTTGATGCCGAGCCAGCAGGTCTCATTCAGGGGCAGGCGCACCACGTTTGCCTTCCAGGATGCGATCGCCTGCACGGACGCCGAGTCGGACGGTCCATCGAAGATGCCCCAGCCCTGCGCGCAGGCGTACTCCGCTCCGGAGCGGTTCACCCCGCGCAGCCGCACCGGTCGTCCGACGGAGTCCACCAGTCGGGTACCCTGCACGTGCACCGTGGGGGCACCGGGGGGCGGGGGGAGCGGGGGGGCCGGAGGCGGGGGCGGGGTGCCGCCGCTCGTGGCAGAGGCCCGGCAGCCGGCGAGCGTACTGAACGTCAGCAATACGACCAGGCGAATGGTCACAGCGCGAATGCTATCGGGCGAGCCGTGCCCGCTCAAGCGGGCCGGTCCGCTCCGATTCAGTGGGCACTAGATTGCAGTATGCGGGTGACCGCCTCCCTTGCAATCTCTCGGATGATTCCCAATTTGGGAGCCGCCTCGTCGTAAGGTAATGTGCCATGCGACCTTCTCGTGCTGTGTCGCGGCTCGTGCTCGCGGTTCTCCTCGCGATGGCCGCGGTGGCATGTGGGCTGGTAGACGTCTTTCAGTCGAGTGGTGCCGAGGCCGTGACCCTGGTGTACCAGGGCGACGCCTTCATCCGGCTCGACTCCACGGTCGCGTTCGCGGTCGTCGTTCAGGTCGAGGGGGCAACGCTGTCCCGGCCGCATCTCAGCATCACGTCCTCCGACACATCCATCGTCGCTCTGACTCCCGGGCGCGATTCGCTGATCGGTCGTAAGACGGGCAACGCGACACTCACGATCCGCCTGGAGAGCTCGATGCTCACCGATCCGGCGACTGCGCCGGCGCTCGCCCAGGCCCTTCACGTGAGACCGTGAAGGGCAAGTGCTTCAAATGCGGCGCCGACGTGGCGCCGGATGCGAGCTTCTGCGCTCGCTGCGGCACGCGGACCTCGGACCCGCGCGAGGCCACGCTGCTGCTCCCCGTCGAGAACCAGGATGAGCTGCTGAAGCGCGTCCGGATGGTGCTCGCCGGCGAATACGAAGTCGAGCACGAGCTGGGGCGCGGCGGAATGGGAGTGGTGTTCAAGGCGACCGAGATCGGGCTCGGCCGTACGGTCGCCTTGAAAGTCCTGCCGCCCGAGCTCGGGCTCACCCCCCGGGCGGTCGAGCGGTTCAAGCGGGAAGCGCGTATGGTGGCCGAGCTTGACCACCCCAACATCATACCCGTGTATCGGGTGGGGCAGGTGGGTGGCGTTCTGCACATCGCGATGAAGTTCATCGAGGGGAGGTCCCTGGACGTCATCATCGACGCGCAAGGAGCGCTGCCCGTGCCGGTGGTGCTGTACGTGCTGCGCGGGACCTGCCGCGCCGCCGCGTACGCCCACGACTGCGGCATCGTGCACCGGGACTTGAAGGGCGCGAATATCCTGGTGGATCGAGACGGGCGCGTCATGGTGTCGGATTTCGGAGTCGCGCTGCGGGCTGCGGATGTGACCCTCACCGCCGACGGTACCGTGATCGGCACGCCCCCCTTCATGAGCCCGGAGCAGTGCGCCGGCCGCCGGGCGGGCCCGCAAAGCGACCAGTACTCGCTCGGCATCGTCGCCTTTCAGATGTTGACCGGCGCGGTGCCGTTCCACGCCGACACGCTGCCCGGTATCATGCACCATCACTTCTTCACGCCCGTGCCGGACGTCCAGCTGGTGCGCGACGATGTGCCGAGCGCACTGATCGACGTGCTGCACGTCGCGTTAGCCAAGGAGCCAGGCGCCCGCTACATGTCGACCCGCGACATGCTCGCCGCGGTCGAGGCGATCCCGTTCTCCGAAGTGGATCGCCGGGAGAGCGAGCGGACGCTGCGCGCGCTGGCCGCGGGCGCGCCCGTGGGGAAGGTCGCCACGCGTCTGCTCCCGGCCCTACCGGAGAGCCCAACTTTGGCGATGGGCCTTCCGGCTCCACCCCCACGCCGCAGGCCGTCGCGGCGGCGCGCCCGGCTAGCGGCGGTAGGCGCCATGGCCAGCGTGGCGGTCGGAGCGGCCTGGTGGATCAGCCGTGCCGGTGGCACCCCGGCACCACCCCCGCCCCCGGGTCTGACCGCCGCGCCTCCGCCCGCTGCGGCACCGCGCTCGAGCCCACGCGCTCCGAGCCCCACCGGGAAGCTGAGAATGCTTACCAGCCCTCCCGATGCCGAGATCCTGGTCGACGACCGCCGGCTCGGGGTCGGGAGCGTGTTCGATCAGGAAGTCGCAGCGGGGCCCCGCCGCCTGCGCGTCCGGGCGCCGGGCTACCAAACCTTCGACACCAGCATCGTCGTGCCGCGGGGCGAGACGCTGCGACTCGGGCGCATCGTCCTGCGCAGCGGTGACGGCGGCACGTGAAGCGTCTCGCCCTGCTACTCGCGCTGGCCGGCAGCCTCGTCCCGCGGCTCGACGCGCAGGGCAGCACTCAGGACCTGCTGCAACAAGCGTCCGCGTTCTACGAGCGTCTGGACGTGGAGCGCGCCCTGCCGCTGCTGCGCCAGGTCGTGTCGCCCAGCTGGCCGTTCGAGGTGACGGCGGCCCAACGCGTGGCCGCCTACAAGTACCTGGGAGCCTCTCTTGCATTGGTGGGAAAGGGCGACTCCGCCACGCTGTACTTCCGCGCCGCAATCGAGCGGGACCCGTTCGCGGACCTCGATCCTGCCGTCTTCACACCCGCGCAACTCCGTCTGTTTGGGGAAGCTCGGCGGCTCACGTTTGCCGTGGCCGTGCGACCGGTCGCCTCGACGCGGATCGACCCGCGGACGGCTCGCCTGACCTTCACCGTCGTGACGACGCACGCTGGCCTGGTTGACGTCGAGCTGCGTCCCGTCAGCTCGGACTCGGCTCTGCGCTTGTTTCGAGGCGTGAGCGACGGGCCGAGTGACGTCGCCTGGGACGGGCTGCTGGCGGACCGCCACCTGGCGCCTGCCGGGCGCTACGAGCTTCGGATCACCGGCAGCAGCCAGCTGCTCAGACGAGCGGATTCGGCCGTCATCTATTTCGAGATCCGGCACGAGGTGGCTCCGCTGGAGGATACGCTGCCGGACCTCTCGGCCCGTGACCTCCTTCCGGAGCATTTCTCGAAGTCGGCGGCGACGCGTGACTTACTCAGAGGACTCGTGGTGGCGGGCACGGCCCTCCTGATATCCAACGGTCTGGCCAGCCGGCATCTCGGGGGGAGCCTGCAGCCCGGCGCGGCGGTGCTCGCGGGAGCGGCCGTCGTCACCGGTGCCGTGGCGTTCGCCGCCGACCGACGCCATCCGGCCATCCCCGGAAACATCGTGGCGAACGCCCAGCGACGGGCCGAGCGCGCCGGGCAAAACGCCGCGATCAAGGCCCGCAACAGCGCCAAGACTGCCGCGACGGTGCTGCTGGTGACGCCGGCGGCCGGAGTCGGTCCCTGAGCCGGACGGTGACGGCGATCGGCCTGGGAGCCTTCGGCATCGCGCTCAGCACCGGCCCGACGGCGGCGCAGCGCGCCGTGACCCCGTTCGCTTCGTTGTCGCTGGCCGAGCACCGCGTGGATGCAGGGTATGGTGTGGAACGCTCGAGGGGAGCGGTCCTGGGCGGTGGTGCGCGCGTACGCCTCGGCGCGAGGGTGGAGCTGGCACTCCGCGTGCAGGGCGGCTGGCTCAATGCCGCGACGCCGGGTTCGGTCGGTCGGGACGTGGGGGAGGTGGGGCTCGAAGCAGGCGTTCGCGTCGCTCCCTGGCTCACCTGCCGAGCCGGCGCGCAGCGCCGCGTTTATTCATCGGTGATCGCCCGTCAGGGCTGGACCATGGTCGACGTCGGTGCGGAAGTGCAGCTCGCGTTCGGCCGAGGTACGATCAGCGGTGTGACCCGTGCCGCCCTGGTGCCGGTGGTGGCGGTGAGCGGGTTGCCGCGACCCGACGTCGCCGTCACCGCCGCCACGGGGCTGCAAATCCGGCGGCGGGGAGTCACGCTCGGCGCACTGTACTCGCTCGAGCGCTACGACTTTCCGGCACAGGGGGCGATATCCCGCAGGGAGCAGCTGGCGGCGGTAACGCTACGGCTCGACGTCGTCCTCGGACGTCGGTGACCCGGTGCTCACGGGCCGATGCTCGCACGCCGTCGAGCGTCGCGCGGCCGCGGTGTGGCTGCTCGACCGAAGCTCGGAGCTCCGCTAGCCCTCAGGCGGTCGTGAGCGCCCGCGCGAGCGACCGGACGCGGAACGCCACCACGAGGTGCACCGCCCCGACCACCAGCGCGAACCACGCGATCAGCGCGAGCACGGTCGTCACGGTCAGCCGGGGGTAAACGACGGCGGCCGCAGCGAGCGCCAGGGTGAGGAACCCGTCGAGCACGCTCCAGCCCGGCGCGGCCCCCATCGCCTTCTGGGCTCGCGCCAGCAGGAACTGCACGATGCTCGCCATCAGCATCCACAACGACACCGATACCACGATGTACGCCAGCGACAGGGTCGGATAGATGAACGCCAGTACGCCGAACGCGCCGCTGATCAGGCCCTGCACGAGCAGCATCCACCAGCGATCGAACATCGGGCGCAGCCGGAACGCGTACACGAGAGCCACGATGCCGTCGACCAGCGCGTACGCCGCGATGAACGCCATGAGGACCAGGAGGGTCGCGCCGGGCCACGCCAGCGTGAGCACGCCGAACGCGAGCGCGGCGACGCCGCGGAGCAGAAACAGCCACCAGTGATGCTGTACGGCAGCGGCGACTTGCGCGGGAATCATGAGTCGCTCCTTGGCCAATCAGAGGCTACGTTTAAGCCGGCCTATCATGGCGTGGCACCGAGCTAGCTTTCGGAACATTCCGGCAGGTATGCTCGGGCGCAAGGGGCGGGGAGGGGGAGGCTATGACGGGCGCGTTGGGAACAGCCGGCGCACCCCTGACGCTTGTGGAACACGGAGGAGACGCATGGACAGATATGAGGACCTGGAACGCAGCCTCGACCCCCACCGCGCCGAGGAGCAAGAGGCCGCGGTCGCCGAGGTGGCCGGCCGGCTGCGGCAGCGCGGCATCGCGGTCACCGGGGCCGAGGATTCGGACGACCTCGCCAACCTGCTCGCGGCGGTGGAGCGGTTCGAGCTCGCGGTCGAAGCGCACGGCGGGGACCTGATGGTCGACGACTTACGCAGCTCGCGCCCGGACGATCCGCACTACGTCGTCCCGCGACGCGCGCACGGCGAGGGGATCCGGGCCTACGTCGGCCGGATCGACGAGGCGACCGCCGGCCTGCGGCGACACCCGCCGCGACCCGACTGAAGGCGCACACCACACTTTAACGAAAGACGGAGTTCTGCTATGGCCGGCACTACGCACCCGACGCTCAACGATATCCCGGAATCGACCCGCGGTCAGGTGATCGACCTCCTGAACCAGCGCCTGGCGGACGCGATCGACCTCCAGTTGCAGACGAAGCAGGCCCACTGGAACGTGAAAGGCCCCCAGTTCATCGCGCTTCACAAGCTGTTCGACGAGCTGCATGACGCCGCGCTCGAGTACGTCGACCTGCTCGCGGAGCGCGTGATCCAGCTGGGTGGCATCGCGGAAGGAACCGGCGCGATCGTGGCGGAGCGATCGGAGCTACCCCAGTACCCCATCAACATCTCGACCGGCGAGGAGCACGTCTGGGCGCTGTCCAACGCGCTGGCGAGCTTCGGCGAGCGGATCCGCCGCGCCATCGACGAAACGGACGAGCTGGGGGACGCGGACTCGACCGACATCTGCACCGAGATCTCGCGCGGCGTCGACAAGTGGCTGTGGTTCGTCGAGGCCCACGCGGAGGGCGCCGCCCGGACGCACGCGCACGCCTGATGCACGTCGTGTTTCCCGCGCTGCTCAAGTTCGGCGACGTCGGGTTGCTGCTGCTGCGGCTCATGGTGGCGGTGGTCTTCTTCGCGAGCGGCCTGAATCATCTGAAGGACCCGGTGGCACGCTCGCAAAGCATCGGTGCCAGCCCCCGCTTCACGGTGTTTCTCGGCACGGCGGAGCTGCTGGGCAGCACTGGCGTGGCGTTGGGGATCCTGACGCAGCTCGCCGCCATCGGGCTGATCCTGATCATGCTCGGCGCGATACAGAAGAAGATCTTCGTGTGGAAGAGCGGCTTTTGGGGCGGCCACGGCTGGCACTACGACCTGATGCTGCTCGTGATGAATCTTGCGATTGTGACGACGGGCGGGGGCAAGCTGGTCGTATTCTAGCCGCGCCCCGATGCCTCGCTGCGCGGCGCGAATCCGGAGCGCTGCACGACGAGCCACCCGATTCCCAGTCCGGCGCACGCCACCAGCGCGTTGGTCACATCGAAGAAGCGATCGGCAATCACGATGTGTCCCGCCTCGATGCCGACGGCCAGCCACACCGCCGGCCAGAGGTGCCGCGAGCGGGAGAGCGGCCAGACGGCGAGCACGCTGCCGAGCGGCAGATACAGCAGAAACTGCTGCGCGACGTGCAGCGCGCTGAAGACATCCACCCGCCCGGACAGAGACGCGAGCGGCACGAGGTGCGCCGCAGTGAGCTGCTGGGCCATGGCGCCGACGTCGGTCCGGGGGAGGAACGGGCGCCACCCCCAGAGAACGAGCAGGGCCGCGTAGGCGGCGGTGGCGGCGCGCGCCCGCGCCCAGCCGCGCAGCGCGTGTCGCAGGGGCGGGAGCCAGCGCTGGGCCGCCCAGGCGCCCGCGCCCACGGCCACCGCGTGGGTCGCCGCCGCCTCCCACCGGATCGAGAGCCCGAACGTTCCGTGGATGAGCTCCGCCGCGAACGCGAGTCCCGCGCCCACGCCGGCCACCGCGGGCCAGACGCGTCGTTCGCTCCCCACCCGCTCGAGCAGCCACGTCGCGACGAGGAATCCGGCGGGCGCGTATAGCAACACGTCAAAGAGCGGTACTTCCCCCGGCCGGAGCGGGACCGAGCGATCGAGCGCCGTATCCAGCAGCGTGAGTGGCCCTCCCTCCACACCCGGGAGCCGATCGGACCGGAACAACGGCGTCGTCGCCTCGCACAGCGTGGCCAGGCCGTACGCGCCCGCCAGAAGAAACGTCGGCACGCCGAGAAGGAAGTGCCCGTCCCTGGCCCGCACCACGGCGGTGACGAGCAGCGCCATGGCGAGGGCGCCGCCGCAGGCGCCCAGCGTGTTAGTCGTGACGTCCACGATGCTCGCTGTCCGCACCGGCGAGAAGACCTGGAGCCCCTCCACGGTCGCGCTCAGTGCGAGCGCGACCAGCGTCGCGCGCCAGATCTCGGCGCGTACCCGGCCGGAGGGGGAGCTGACGACCCACACGACGCCGAGGCCCCCGAATAGCGCGGCGTTACGCAGGCCGTCGATGGCGTCGCGCCAACCGAGGGAAGGCGTGAATGCGCGCGCCAGCCGCTGGGAGGCGGCGGCCAGATCGGCTGAGAAGTCGAGCTGCGTCGCCGTGGCGACGAGAACCACCGCCACGTACGCCAGGCGGGCGGCGACGAACCGGGCACGCGGAGTCAACACGAGCACGAATACGTGGCGCCGGCGGGCGCGTCAAGCCTTGGCGCACCGTCGCCCGCGCTCTTACATTCTCCGGGCCCGATGACCACATCCGTGCACGACCTCAGCAAGCTCCGCCTCGACCGAGATACCCCGCCAGGGGTGCGGCGCGCGTTCCGCCGCAGCCTCATCCTCGCCGCCGTGGCCGCCGGGCTGATTGCGGCGGTTGTGCTGGTGGTGCGGCGCGGGTCGGCCGTGCCGGTCCAGACGGTAGTCGTCACCCCGCTCGACGCCGGTGCGGGGGCCGCCGGGGGAGCCACGGCGGTCACGGCGAACGGCTACGTCGTCGCGCGCACCCGGGCGTCGGTGTCCTCCAAGGTCCCGGGCCGGCTCGTCTATCTGGGCGTGAGCGAGGGGTCGGACGTGAGGAGCGGCGACGTGATCGCGCGCCTCGACAACGCGGACTACGAGGCGCAGGTCACGCAGGCCCAGGCGGGCGTGGCGAATGCCCGGGCGCAGCTGATCGAGGCGCAGGCGGAGCGTGACCAGCTGCAGCGCGAGGCGCGTCGGATCCAGGATATCCGTGCGCAGAACGCGCAACTGGTGTCGCAGCAGGACGTGGATGCGTCCGAAAGCCGCGCCGCCCAGGCCGATGCGCGAGCCCGCGCGGCCGCGGCGCGCATCGAGGCGGCCGAGGCGGCCCAGCGCTTCGCGCAGGCGAGCCTCGAGAACACGTTGATCCGCGCACCGTTCAGCGGCACGGTGCTGCGCAAGGAGGCCGAAGTGGGCGAGGTCGTCGCTCCGTCAGTGGGCGGCGGGCTGACGCGCGGCGCGGTGGTGACGATGGCGGACCTGCGCACCCTCGAGGTGGAGGTGGACGTGAACGAGGCCTACATTGCCCGCGTGCATCACGGGCAGCCGGCCAAGATCACGCTCGACGCGTATCCCGATACGGCGTTCGGCGGCCAGGTCCGCCAGGTGGTGCCCACCGCCGATCGGCAGCGCGCGACGGTGCAGGTGAAGGTGAGCATTCTGGACCACGACCCCCGCATCCTTCCCGAGATGGGTGCGCGCGTGGACTTCCTCGAGCCGGAGCGTCCGGCCATGGCGCGTGGCGCCGCGCCGCCCGCTCCGTTGCGGATCCGCGTCCCGGCTGGCGCCGTACGCGAGCGGGACGGGCAATCCGTGGTCTGGCTGGTGCGGAACGGCCGGCTCGAGCCCCGCGTGGTCCAGGCGGGTCCCGTGAGCGGGGAGTTCCGCGAGATCCGTTCCGGCCTGTCGGGCGGCGAGCTGCTGCTGGTGGGTGGCGTTGAAACCCCACGGGCGGGCCTCCGCGTACAGGCGACACCCCTGACCCCTCGTCCCTGACCCCTGACCCCTGACCCCTGACCAATGGCCCTCGTCCAGATCCGAGACGTCTACAAGAGCTTCCAGCGCGACACGCAGCGCATCGACGTGTTCACCGGCCTCTCGCTCGACGTCGCCGAGGGGAGCTTCACCGCCCTCATGGGGCCGTCGGGCTCGGGGAAGTCCACGCTGCTCAACCTCATCGCCGGCCTCGACCGGCCGACGAGCGGTACGGTCCAGGTGGCGGGAGCGGCGGTGCAGGCCATGACGGCGGGCCAACTCGCGGCGTGGCGGGCCAGGCACATCGGCTTCGTGTTCCAGCAGCTCAACCTGCTGCCGGTGTTGACCGCGTACCAGAACGTGGAGCTACCCCTCCTGCTCACCCGCCTCTCGAAGCCGCAGCGTGAGGAGCGGGTGCGCGTCGCGCTCGGCGTGGTCGGCCTGGATGACCGGATCCACCATTACCCGCGCCAGCTCTCCGGTGGGCAGGAGCAGCGCGTGGCCATCGCGCGGGCGATCGTGGCGGATCCGACGCTCATCCTGCTCGACGAGCCGACGGGGCAGCTCGACGCCAAGAGCTCGCAGGAGGTGCTCGCGCTGCTGCGCCGGTTGAACGGTGAGTTCGGCAAGACGATCGTGATCGTGACGCACGACGCGCACGCGGCGGAGCAGGCCAAGGCGGTGCTGCACCTCGAGAAGGGCGTGCTGATCGAGCGCGCGGCGGTGGGCGCGTGAGATACCTCCCGCTCGTGCTCGCCAATCTCGGCCGCCACAAGCGCCGCACGTTCCTCACCGCGGCGAGCGTCGCCTTGGCACTCTTCCTGTTTGCGTCGCTCCGCACGGTGGTCACGACCATCGCCGCCGGTGCCCAGTTCGGCAGCGCGCGCCGGCTCGTGGTGACCAACGCCACGGGTATCGTGTTCCCGCTGCCGCTCGCCTACGCCGGCCGCCTGCGGGCGCTGCCCGGGGTGCAGGCGGTAAGCTGGGCCAACTGGTTCGGCGGGCGCTATGGGGACGGCAAGCGCTTTTTCGCGACGTTCGCCGTCGATCCGGCGTCGTATCTCGACATGTATCCGGAGATCCGGCTGCCGCCGGAGCAGCGTGAGGCGTTTCTGCGCGAGCGCACGTCCGCGATCGTGGGGAAGCGACTGCTCGACGTGTTCGGGTGGCGGCTGGGCCAGGACGTCACCGTCCAGGGAACGATCTTCGGCGGCGACTGGACGTTCACGATCCGGGGCGTCTACACCCCGTCCGATCGGGTGATCAACGACGACATGCTGATCTTCCGGCACGACTACTTCGACGAGCGCCTCCAGCGCGGCGGCATCGTCGGCTGGTACATCCTGCAGATCGCCAATCCGGACGACGCGGCCGGGATCGCCAAGCTGGTGGACGATCAGTTCAAGAACTCGAGCGCCGCGACCAAGACCGGCACGGAGCAGGCGTTCAACGCGAGCTTCGCCACCATGTGGGGCAACGTGAGCCTGCTGATGAACACGATCGGCATGGCCGTGGTGTTCGCGATCCTGCTCGTCACTGCCAACGCGATGATGATGAGCGCGCGCGAGCGCACCGGCGAGGTGGCCGTGCTCAAGACGATCGGTTTCTCCGACCGCCGGCTGTTCGGGTTGGTGATGGTGGAGGCGGGCGTGATCACGCTGGTGGGCGCCGTGCTCGGTCTGGGGGGCGCGAAGCTGCTGTATCGCGCGACCAATTTCAGCGGGGCCGGCTTCCTGCCGGGCTTCGACGTCACCGGCGCCACGCTCGCGCTCGGCGGGGTGATCGCGCTGCTGCTGATGCTCGCCAGCGGGCTCGTGCCCGCGGTGCGCGCGGCGCGACTCCCCGTCGTGCAGGCACTGCGGCACGTCGAATGAAGATTCCGATCGTCTACAACGTCCGCAGCGTGCTGCAGCGTCCGGTGTCGACCGCCCTGACGGCGCTCGGCATCGCGCTCGTGGTCGCCGTGTTCATCGGCATGCTGGCGCTCGCGAACGGCTTCCGCACGGCCCTGGTGCGCACCGGGTCGGATCGAAACGTGCTGGTGCTGCGGCGCGGGGCCGATTCCGAGCTGTCGAGCGGGCTGTCGCGCGAAGCGGCGAGTATTCTCGCCGCCGCGCCCCACATCGCCACTGGCGCCGACGGGAAACCCTTGGTGAGCCCGGAGGTGTACGTCATCGTCCCCCTCCCCAAGATCTTCGATACCACCCAGGTGGCGAACGTGGTGGCGCGCGGGGTCGGGGACCAGGCGTGGACCGTGCGATCCAATGTGCGGGTTCTCGAGGGCCACAAGCCCGAGACCGGACGCTCCGAGATCTGCGTCGGCCAGCGCCTGGTAGCCCGGTTCCCGCACACCGGCATCGGTGAGACGATGCGGTTTGCAGGAAGGGACTGGACCGTGGTGTGTCACTTCGCCGCCGGCGGCTCGGCGTTCGAGTCGGAGGTGTGGGGCGAGAACGAGCAGTTCATGCCCGTGTTCCGCGGGCAGGTGTTCCAGTCGGTCACGTTGCGGCTGAGCGATCCCGGCGCCTTCGAAGAGGCGAAGCGCCTGCTGGAGGGCGACAAGCGCATGACGGTGGACGTGCACCGGGAATCGGACTTCTACGTGCAGCAGTCACAGCTGCTGGGCCGCATCCTCCGGATCCTCGCGTACTTGATCACCAGCATCATGGCGATCGGGGCCGTGTTCGGGGCCGTGAATACGATGTACGCGGCGGTGGCGTCGCGCGCGCCCGAGATCGGCGTGCTGCTCACCCTGGGATTTCACCCCCGCAGCATCCTCGCGAGCTTCCTGGTCGAATCCGCGATCATCGCCGCCGCCGGCGGCGCGATCGGGTGCCTGTTCGCCCTGCCCATCAACGGCATCGTGACCAGCACCACCAATTGGGCGAGCTTCAGCGAGATCGCCTTCAGCTTCCGCGTGACGCCGGGGTTGCTCTTGGCGGGATTGGTCTTCGCCGTGGTGATGGGCGTGCTGGGCGGGTTCTTCCCCGCCCGCCGGGCCGCGCGGGTGCCCGTGGTTCAAGCGATTCGCTGAGTCGGCGCCGCTCCGGTCACTCGATCGCTGGACCGCTCACGCGGCGCGCCAGGCTCGAGAAGAACGGCGCCGGGTCGTCCCACGCAAAAAACGCCCCGTGCCGGACATGGACCAGGGATCCGAAGTACGATGTCCAGCTCCATTCGCGCTCCCGTCGATACGTCGCCATCGCGTCCCAGTCCCGCTCGAAGTCCAGCCACTCGGTCCCCTCCCGCTGGTGCAGGGACGGGGGCTCTTGCCCCGTGATCGCCGCGTACGCCACGAGCGGGAAATTGCAGCCGCAGCGTGTCGGCAGCTCGGTCCAGGTGGAGTAACGGCAGTTGATTTCGAACAGGCGATAGGCGCCGCGGGTCGAGTCGAACTTGAGGTTCACGTTGGCCATTCCCGTGACCCCGAGGCGTTGCAGCGTGCACAGCGTGACCTCCACGGCGGCGGGCAGGCGCTCGCTGCGCACCAGCACGCCCAGCCCCCGATGGGGCGGCCAGATCCGCAGCTTGCGCGCGCTGAATACGCCGAGCACCCTGCCGGCGCCGTCGATGTACGCGTGCACGTCCACGTGTTCGCGGTCCGTCCCGGGCACGAACTGCTGGACCACCGCGTGATCCGCGCCGTTGCCCTGGCCCTCGAGCCGGTCGAACAGGCGGACCAAGTCCGCGGCGCTGTCGACTCGCTCGCCGCGCACGTGCCCGACGATCCCCGGCGGCAGCCGGTCCCAATGCTCGTGGACCCACGGTTTGACGAACACCGGGAACGCCAGGTCACCCGCCGCGGCCCGGACGTCGGCCGCGTCGCGGGGAACGAAGGTCGGGGGCACCGGCACCCCGGCGTGCGCCGCCCAGTACGCGAACCGGTCCTTGCGGATGCAGCGATCGACGACTTCGGCGGGTGGGAGATCGTGGTCCACGAGGTCCGCGAAGCCGTCCCGACAGGCCGACAGGAACTGGAGCGCACTATCGCCGGTCGGCAGGATGACGGCGCGCGGCGAGAGCGCGCGCGCCGTGCTGCAGAGCTGCGCGAGGCGCTCTTCGACCGACGCGTCGCGCGGCGGGAAGTCATGAACGGCCGTTACATAACGCGAAGTCGTCGTGATGGAGCGGGAATCGGAGCACAGCAGATGGACCGGAACGCCCGCGAGTCCGAGCGAGCGTACGATCCCGAGATCGAGCCGTGATCCCCCGTCCAGCAATATGACGGGACGCGAGGTGTCGAGCGTTGGGCTCACCACGTATCCAGGTGGCGACGCTGCTGGCCGTTGCAAGGGGGGTGCCTGTCGCGGCGGCGCTGCAATGTTGTGACCTGGCACTCAAGTGCGTCATCGACGCCACACCCGCCGCGGCCTGGCGACAGGCCCTAACCCCGGTGACGCGGGCGCTCGCCCCCGAGGTATCTCTCTTGAGAGATCCCTTCCGAGCGAGGTGTCTATGACCAAGCGGGCCGTCCGCCTCTCGAGTCTGCTCCTGGCCCTGGCGGGGCCAGCCGCCGCGCAGCTCATCTCGATCAAGACCGTCCCGATCGCACAGGGAGATCAGTTCGAGATCTTTCCGTCCAACAATCTCGGCATGGGCAGCGTGTCGATCGCCCTGCCGGACACCCTGCTCGACCCGTTCCTCAACCCGGCCAAGGGCGCGCGGCTCGGGGCGGCGCGCTTCTTCGGCGCCCCCACCGCCTACGGCATCTCACAGGGGGCGGGCGGTGGCCGGACCCTCCCGCTTGCGGTCAGCGCGGGGTCGGGCGCCTGGTTCGGCGCGTTCTCGCTGGCGCTCCAGCAAGTCGATGCCAGTAAGCCGCCGTTCGATCGGGGCGGTTTCGTGGCCCAGGCGCCCCAGCAGCTTCCGGGGGGGGTCGTCCAGGAATCGACCGTGGTTACGGTGCCGCCGCGGCAGAACTCGTACGGCAACCAATACGTGTCTGCCATGCTGGGCCGGCGCGAGCCCAGCAGCGGGCTCTCCCTCGCGGCCAGCGCGCTGTGGGCCAAGCTCACCGGGGTGGACGGCGTCGATCTGCTGTTCGCCGGCAACGCAGGGCTCAGGCAGTTCGGCCACGCGCTCGACCTGCGGCTCGGGCTCCTCAAAGAATGGCCGGGAGAGCGCTCGCTCGCGGCGCTCGTGCTGCACAACCGCTTCGGTATGACGGACGACGTCGCGTACCTGGACCAGGTGTGGAATCCCGCGACGCAACAGATCGCGGTGC
>WNGD01001786.1_pt1 | contig 25842 bp, 20 predicted proteins | sample 5400671 | NCBI WGS metagenome assembly WNGD01 (sample SAMN13153369, study PRJNA577476) | soil metagenome | isolation source: 40 cm soil or saprolite under grassland replicate 2 | place: USA:California | collected 2016-06-15
GCACCAATCGGCAACCGGCCTTCACGACCTGTAACTACTGTCATGCTAACATTGCTCATCATCTGTCTGTCACGCTTCAGGGAGTTTCATACTCGTATACGCTCGGCGCAGCGACGAGCCGATCAACTGATGTGCGGAAAGGCTCCGCCTTTCCGTTAGCCCCGAAAACACTGAGAGGCTACGCCTCGAAGTAGGAGGCGTAGCCTCTCGAACTTTAATACCTTCAGCCGGTAAGGCAGAGCCTTACCGCACATCAAGCGGCAAAGCCGCGAATCGCATTCGGCAAACTACTTTTTTCAAATGTCCCCCACGGAACTCTGGCACTTCCTTCCCCTCGGTTATATCCTTTCCATTTTGATTGAAACACCGGTTCTTTTGGTCGGCTTATCGAAGCGGCATTCGTTGAAGCGCAGACTCCTGGCCGGCCTGTGGTTGACGGCATGCACCTACCCTATCGTGACGCTGGTCTTACCCCTGGCGCTCGCCTCCAGATCGCGGACGTTTTACCTGGTGGTGGCAGAAACTTTTGCACCCTTAGCCGAGTGCGGGTTGTTCTGGCTGGCTTTCGGTAGGGATGAAGAACTGGGAAAGCGTTCGATGTGGCGGGACTTCGGCGCCATCTTCGTCGCGAATGTCGCGTCGTTCATTGTTGGCGAGGTAGTGAATGCTAACAACTGGTTCGGGCTACTCCGGTGAGTTAATGACAGAAGACTGCCCGGTCGTGCCGAGTGGATTCGCCCGGCGGCGTTTGATCCGTTTGAGCAAAACGATGAACCCCACGATGAGGGCGGCGCCCAGGAATAAAACAGCAACTGCGAGCGCAACCAAACTCCCGACACCTGCTACCGGCACAGGATCAGGCGCCACATCCAGCAAAATCAAAAAACTCATATCCGAAATTGTGATTCAAGAGCTGCAAAACCGAGTCGGCGCGGGGTTTCCCGCCGGGATCAGAGGCTCAACCACAGCGATTCGTGGCTCGATGTGGTGACGGCTCTGAATTCCCACGGGCACCGCTGAATTCCTGCGGCGTCGCCAGGTAGCTTAAAGCGCCGGACCGCAGGTCCCACCGTTGCAATTACCCGTACAGCAGTCAGTGTCGAAAGTGCAACTAAAACCTTCGTTCTGACAGCTACCAGCCTGCGCCGCAGCGGGCGCGCGGATTGACATTATCACTGGCAACGCAAGCGCTGCCGGTGCATATTTGAGCAACAGCTTTCGACGCGAGACGGACGGGGCAACTACTTGTCCATTGCCGTTCTCAATCAGGTGAAAGCGCTGAAGCTGTTTGATTGCCAGCCAAACAATATCCACATCGACAGACGTATCCAACTGCTTTTGAATCACGTCAGTCATTTTTGTAACCGTGGTTCTTCCATCGCATCGGCGCCACACCAAAGCCGCGGTTTGGTTAAGGCAATGTGCCTCATGTCTCTCCAGGTCGTAGACCAAAGTCTCATCGTCAAGTTCGTTGATTACGAGACCTTCGGTTCGAGCACGTGGCAGTGTGACAGCGCTTTTCATCTGGGAAGTCCGCCTCTTATTGAAATAGAAAGCTGCCCTTTCTTACGCCAGTTTGTGCGGCGAGTCAACGGCTAAAAATCCGGACGAGCGGAAAGGATTATGAGATTAGGCGGGCCAGGGCCTCCGGATTGATGTTGCCGCCGGAGAGCACGACACCAACTTTCCGGCACACTTCGGGGACCTTACCCGCAAGCACTGCTGCCGCGGCAGCCGCTCCGGAAGGCTCGACCAGTAGCTTCATGCGGACGAGAATAAAGCGCATTGCTGCCACAATCTCCTCGTCAGACACGGATAACACATCGTCCGCGATCTTCTGCAAGATCGGAAAGGTCAACGTGCCCGGGGTTTGCACGCGCAGACCGTCGGCAATAGTTGGCGGCGGCGGAATGGTCACGGGCTGGCCCTGGCGGAAGGATTGTTGCGTGTCGTTCGCGCTGTCCGGTTCGACCGCGAAGCAATGAATCCGCGGATTCAACGATTTCGCCGCCGTGCTGACGCCGGCGAACAATCCGCCGCCGCTGCATGGAGTCAAAATGCAATCCAGATCCGGGACCTCTTCAAGAAACTCCAGGCCGCACGTACCCTGTCCGGCCATCACAAGATAATCGTCGTAAGGCGGCACCATCGTTAGCCCCTCGCTTTCCGCAATGATGCGCGCAAAGGCTTCGCGATCGTCGCGCTGGCGATCGAAGAAGCGGACCTCCGCGCCATAACCGCGCGTCGCTTCCACTTTCGCCTGCGGGGCATCGTTTGGCATTGCCACCACTGCGCGAATGCCGGCCTCGCGAGCCGCCAGAGCGACAGCCTGGGCGTGGTTGCCGGAAGAAAATGCAGCAACACCGTGTAGTTTTTCTTCGTCGTTGAGCGAAAGAATCTTGTTCGTTGCGCCTCGCGCTTTGAATGCGCCGGCGCGCTGCAAGTTCTCGCATTTGAAGAAGACCTCGCGTCCCGCCGCCTCGTTGAATGCGCGAGACGTCAGCACCGGTGTGCGATGAACTCGCGAGCTAATGCGCGCCGCGGCTTCTTTAATGAGTTCGATTGTCAGCATGAAATTAGTCGCAGGTTCCGGCGCAGTCAGTTCAGACGTTGATGTTGTCCAGCGCCAACCAGCGCCGTCTCTTCATCCATCTCAAAGACTTCCGCAAATCGCTGGATGATTCCATCCTCGACTGCGCTCATTTCAACTTTGCGTCCCAGTAGTTCTTTCATTGAGGTCACTGGTTCGCCTTCGCAGGCTACGATCAGATTGAAATAGCTGAGATCGGTATTGACGTTTAGGGCAAAGCCATGCGTCGTAACCCAGCGCGCGATGTGCACGCCGATGGCCGCGACTTTGCCACGATTGGTATGCACGCCGGTCAAGTCCTTGATCCGAAATGCTTCTATACCAAAGTCACCAACCGTGCGTATCAGTACCTCCTCTAGATCACGGACGAAGCGATGAACGTCTTCGCGATCAGGACTGAGGTTGATAATTGGATAGGCAACGATCTGGCCCAGGCCGTGATAAGTGATTTTGCCGCCGCGGTTAGTTTCGAAGATAGTTACTCCGCGCGCTTGCAGCACAGCAGGCGCCGCGACTATCCCGGTCTCAGTCGCGCGGCGGCCAATCGTCAGGGTGTGCGGATGCTCGAGCAGAAGCAACGTATTGGGCTGAGCACCCGTCAAAACTGCGTGCTCGGTGGTTTTCTGAATGTCGAGCGCCGCGCCATAGTCGACGCGGCCCAGGCGCTGGATCTTCAATATTCTTTTGCTCATCGATCCGCCGAAAATCGCTCAATGAAGTCTGATTGACACAAGCATTCTAGCAGCTTGATTCGGAAGCAGCGAAACGCTGAGTTTTGGAGTGCGCCGGCAGAGCGAAGCGGCGACGGCGCTTTGGTTACTTTAACGCTGCCATCGAGCTTGCCATCCATAGCGGTGTTGCGCTTCGCTTGCCACCGCACTCCAAAAGGCGGCACACTCCGCGCCGCACTTGAGTGCGGTGTTAATGAGATTTTCGATATGCCCTTGACTGTGGCCGCGTGCGGTCATAGCTTGAATGGCATCCATGAATGATTGGTCGTTACGGAGGCTTCACTTGAAACGAATAACAGCTCTTGCTATTGCCTGGCTGATAATTTTACCCAGCTGCGCTTTTTCTCAGACACGGGCACGAACCACAACCAAGCACCGCGGGCGCCCGACAGTTTCGCGGAAATCGGGAAACCAGGCGCCGGCCGAAGCAGCGAACCGCGTTGCCGAACAGATCAAACTACTGACGCGTTTCATTTATGTACTTGGTGGTGTCGCTAAAGGTCTGGAGGCTGCTGACGAAGCCGCACGCCGCAACGAAGCCTCTCCTGCAGTTATCGCCCAAACCGAAAGCAGTAAAGCAACGGTGAAGACCAGTCTGCAAAATGTGCGCGACGGACTGGACAAACTCGAGCTTGATTTTCGCACCACGCCCGGATTGGAGCGGTATTACCCGGGTCTCGCCGGCGTTGCAGCGGAGGCTGCCACCGCCGAGGAACAGGCGGCCCAAAATCAGTTCGATAAGGCGGGAAGGACGTTGCTTGGAGTAGTAAATCACCTGACCGATGCATTACTCGAAATGCATTGAGCAAACACTATCCGCAGATTACGCAGATTACACAGACTGATAAGGCAAAGCGCTATTCGCGCGGTCTTCAATTCTGCAAACATTCCGTGGTTATTTTTTCAATCTGTGTAATCTGCGTAATCTGTGGATTATTTAGTCTTTACAGACTTCAGCCTGGTTCAAGCAATCCAAACAGTCTTGATGTTCACGAATTCGCGAATACCAAACTCTCCTAATTCGCGGCCATAGCCGGAATTCTTCACCCCACCGAACGGCAGCCTTGGGTCCGATGCAACCATGCCATTGATGAACACCGATCCCGCTTCGATTTCAGCAATGAACTGTGATTGTTCGCCTGGGTCATTGGTCCACGCCGCTGCGCCCAATCCATAAGTTGTAGCGTTCGCCAGTTCGATCGCTTCCTCGACGTTGCCGACGCGAAACAAAGAAGCTACCGGTCCGAAGATTTCATCATCGTAGGGGGGAGAGCCCCTTGGAATATCCACCAGCACAGTTGGTTCGTAGTAGTTACCCCGGGCGAATTTACCTGGGGCTTTATATCTTTGACCACCTGTTAGAAGGCGCGCGCCCGCCGCGACGCTCTTTCGGACCTGCTCTTCGAGATCTTCCAGAATTTGTCTGGTGGCTAGTGGGCCGATGTCGGTGGCTTCATCCATCGGATCGCCTACCAGCAACGCCTTCATTACTTCTACAAAGCGACGCTCGAACTCATCGTAGATTGCCTCATGAATAATGAAGCGCTTGGCGGCAATACATGACTGGCCGTTATTAATTGTGCGGGCTTTGACGGCAGTCGTAGCAGCCTTATCCAGATCAGCCGAAGGCATAACGATGAACGGATCGCTGCCGCCCAATTCAAGCACAGTCTTCTTGATTTGTTTTCCAGCAACGCCGGCCACACTGCGACCGGCCGGCTCGCTGCCGGTCAATGTCGCCGCCGCGACGCGCGAATCTTCGAGCACCGCCTGGACCATATCGGATCCAATTAGAAGCGTCTGAAATGCGCCCTCCGGAAAACCCGCATGACGAAATATTTCTGCGATTGCCAGCGCGCACTGCGGCACGTTCGAAGCATGCTTCAGCAGACCTACGTTTCCAGCCATCAGGGCCGGCGCGGCGAAGCGAAATACCTGCCAGAAGGGAAAATTCCAGGGCATCACGGCCAGTACGAGACCGAGAGGCTGATAGCGGACGTAGCTTTTGCGGGCATTGGTTTCGATGATAGCGTCGGCGAGATGTGTCTGAGCAGTCTCAGCGTAATAGCGGCAAACCCAGACGCATTTTTCCACTTCCTGCGCCGCGGCCTTGATTGGTTTACCCATCTCCGTCGTCATCATGCGCGCGAATTCCTGTTTTTCGGAGTCAAGAATTCCGGCGGCCCGGATCATGAAGCGCGAGCGCTCTGCAAATGAGGTTTTGCGATAGGCCTTGAATGTTTCGGCCGCATGCTTCAGTTTTTCTTCGAGTTGCGGTGTAGTTAGCGGCTCGAAAGTCTTCAACGTTTCGCCGGTAGACGGATTGATTGAAGCGATTGGCATGATGAAATTATAAACTGATTCCGCAGGCGGCAGCTTGGCCGAGACTAAGCTTTCGGCACCAGTCCCGCTGCGGCGTGGTCTGGTTCCCGTTTGCGCGACTTGCGCACGACGAGCATCCCTATGCCCGCGATGATCATTGCACCGCCGGCGAACGTCCGCCAGTTCAATTCTTCACTCAAGATTATCACTCCCAGGGCGACGGCAATCACCGGCGTCACCAGGGCAATCAACATCGTCTTGGTCACGTCCATGTGTTGGACCAGCCAGTAGTACAGGAGAAAAGCGACAACCGAACCGACTATGGCGAGGTAGAAGAGAGCGACGAAAGCCATGCGCGTCCAATGAAAATGAAAAGGATTTCCTTCAAGCGGAATTCCCACGAACAGGAGTGGTATCAGGCCAAAAAACATCTGCCCGCCCGCGAGTATCGCCGGATCGAGCCTGGCCCCACGCGCCTTTACCAGCACGTTCGCGTAGGCCGCGCAGGCTGAACCAATCACTAATGCTCCACAACCAGCCAGTGCCCTTGGACCAGCGACGCTTAATTGGTTGGAAAAAATCACGCCGACGCCGGCGACACCCATCGCGACACCCAAAATTTTCGCCGGCGTCATTTGTTCGCCGGGGAGATAAAAATGAGCGATGACGAGACCAAAAGCGGGAATCGTTGCTTGCAAAAGCGCGGCCAGCCCTGAAGAGATGTGTTGTTCGCCCCAAAAGAGCAATCCGTAGTTCAGACTAAAAGAAAGCATCCCGGTGACGGCCAGGAGCATCCAGTCAGCCCGTGTGCCTGGGAGGGACAGCCGGCGCGCCTTTATGATCGCAAAGAGGATTGTCGAGGCGATTACAAATCTGATTCCCGCAAAGGTGAAGGGCGGGAGATCAGCAAGGCCCAGCTTGATAAACAGCCACGTCGAGCCCCAGATGCAGCACAAGACAAGCCAGACGAGGCGAGGTTTCATAAGTCAGAACCGCCTGCGGTAGCGGGCGGTTGATTTAGCGCTCTCAAGCAGGTCGCATCGATAGATCAACCGCCCGCTACCGCAGGCGGTTCTGACAATTCCCTTACGCCGGCGTCATGGTGAGCTTGATGATCGCAAACGCAGCGCCCTGCGGATCCTGGAGTACCGCAAAGCGGCCGGTGTCGGGAATGTCCATTGGCGGCGCAATAGTTTTGGCGCCAAGTTCCTCGGCCTTCCTTACTTTCGCATCCGTATCATCCACGGCAAAGTAGACCAGCCAGTTCGGCGGGATATTCCCCATCTCCGGCGTCGGCTTGTACATTCCTCCCGCCGGCCGATCGCCATTCATAAACGACGTGTACGTCATTGGTCCCATTTGCTGAACCTTCTGGTCCCAGCCAAATATCCTGGTGTAGAAGTCGCCGGCCTTTTCCGTGTCAGTGGTGGCGAGCTCATTCCAGCAAAATGAGTTGGGCACATTCACCACTCCCGCGCCCTTGTGCGTGCCGGCCTGCCATAGCGCGAATGTAGCTCCGGTCGGATCCTGAACTACTGCCATGCGGCCGACAGTGAAGACATCGAAGGGATCTTTCCTAACTATGCCGCCTGCTTCCTTTGCCTGGGTCGCCGTTTCGTCCGCATTTGTTACCGAAACGTATGACAGCCAGTGCGGCGGAATCCCCTGAGCGGTCATTTCCGGCGTCATTTTATAGAGCGCCCCGACGTCCTTCCCGTTCAGCTTCAGCATTGTATAAACCATATCGGGACCGATGGGATTGTCGGTAAAGTCCCAGCCAAACAATTCCGTATAAAACTTCTTGGCCGCTTCCCCGTCAGTTGTTCCCAGCTCGACCCAGCAAAACGTCCCTGGCGCGTACGATACCTCTTCCTGCATTTTCGCTTCTGTCATTTTGTTTCTCCTTAACTTGAAGTCTGGAACTCAAGACAGGGGATTGAACACGAACGTGCAAACGCCTTCGCCTGGGGAGCAGCGATGGATCCGAATTTCCGCTCTGTCTAGTTCCTGGGATCCTCTCACGATCTGACATTGAATGACAACAGCTGCGAGCAAGCGGTAGTGCCCTAATTTCAATTTCTTTATTTCTATTCCCCTCCCGTGGGAGGGGTGAGGGGAGGGCCTGCGGCGAATCAATCAAACACTTTATTGTCGCGCGGCCTCGATGGCCGCGCGCCGTCTTTGAATGCTTGAACTCGGCACCCCAATCCTGTGACCTAAAATGATAGCGGCGCATATTTCTACTCTCAGATAAGAGTGACCTCATCGAAACGACGCGCGGCCATCGAGGCCCGCGCGCGTATTTCTGTGACGGAGCCGACACGCCAGGCCCTCCCCAACCCTCCCAGAGGGAGGGGGCAAGCGCGAAGAGCAAACGCAAATTAGGACACTATCGCGCAAGCCAACAGCTTGCGTTACATCACAGCACCAAAAACAAATTGCGCCGCCTCGCAACCGAAGTTGAAAGCAGCGCAACCTGTTTTGTCCCAATAAACCGCCGAAACGATCTCTTGGAGGCATTTTGGCAACTCAGCATGTACACGCTGAAGTCGCCGGTTTGTATCCCGAAGCATTGCCGGCGGTCGGCAATCTCCGGTCAGCACGCGATCCGCTTTCACAAATCTCGCATTCTTTCGAATACGGTGCCGTTAGGTTTTTGTTTTGGTGGCTTTACCTCCACCGCCGGTTACGTGCCCGGCAACGAGGCTCAAGCTTGCGCCTGAGCGACTTGGCTCTCCTTTGGCGGGTCCTGTCCAAAGGGCGCTACCCGTTTTTATCCGGGCGCTCAAGAAAGCTTCGCAGCTCCCTCTAGCAAGCCTTTCGGCTTCAACACTGGGCGTCATTTGGAATAACAGCCGCCTGTTACTCCTCTCTCCCGGGCGTTACCGCCTCGTTCGCCGATCCCGGTGTTGGTCATCGAAACCCGTAAGCTCCGCGACACGCAGGGTTATACTTCAGGCCATTTTTTTCGTCAAACTTTTATGTGTTTTATTTTTCAGCAGGCCGCCGTTTTTTTCGGATCCCGGAGTTTTCCGAAAAAATACCAGGAGAATCGGCCTATTTACGCGTCACGTAATAACCTTCGCGCGCGCGTATGCGAAGCTCGGGGTGGGAAGGAATCGTGACTTTGATGTGCAGAAATTTTCCTTTGGCTGATTCGTCCCCGGAATAATATTGCAGCAGGTATTGGGCGCGCAGCTCGGCGGCAATACGCTGAAACACACCGTCCAGGTTTCCTGCGGCTTCCGGAACAAAGGCTGACCCTCCGGTCGCGTCCGCCAGTTGCTGCATACCTTCCTGGCCGCGCCTGGTCATAACATTCAAGTGCATTGTGTTTCCGCTGGGATTAATCGAGTAGAAGGCGGCATCGGCGCGCTGTACCTCGCGCTGCACCTCACGCAGGGCCCGGTCATAAATCTTGCGTCTGGTTTCCGGCGCGATGGCTTCCTGTTCTTTTGCTGTTTCGCCAATAGCTTTCTTAATTCTCTCGCTGAAGTTATCCACGCCATCGGAAATTGCCAGGACCACGCGGCGGTGCCGGGCTGGGGTCTTCTCGCCCAAATAGTTCGCTGCTTCAACTACGGTGTCGAAAAATGCGGTCGGCCCCTTGTCGCTGGCGGGTTGCAAGCTTAGTAAACCACTGGCTGCGACATCGGAGGTGGCGCTGATCTGACGAAGAACCGGCGTTCTGTCTATGACGAAGATGGTGGCGCGATCGCCGGGCTTCAGTACCTGCTTTAGAAATCGGGCCGCGGCATCCTTCTCAAATTCAAAACTTGCATTGATGCTGCCTGAAATATCGATCAATAAAGCAATCTCGAGTGGAACTTGTTCAGCGTCACCGATCTGCGCTATCTGCTGCTCGCGCCCTTCTTCCTGCAAACGAAAGCTATCCGCTTTCAAGCCCGGCACCGGCTGGCCGACAACATCAGTCACCGACACGGGCACAACCACCAGGTTCGAGCTTATTCGTATGACCTCGTATTCTTCGTCTTGTGGAAGCTTTGGGGTCGGACTGGGTTTGGGTAATGGAGGTGGCGGAGGGTCTAACTGAACAGGTAACGGAGTCGCCTGCGGCGCCGGCTTTGCATCCTGCGCATGAACGCCGGGCACAAATAAAAAAAGCATCAGGGCCAACACCGAGATGGCAGGCGCCCAAACGCTTTCCCTATTCTTGTTAATGAACTTCATCAAACCAACTCTCCATGCCGCCGGCACAGTCCTGTTTGCCGGCTTTCCAGCTCAATTCAATTGATGCCGTCCGACGGCATGATAGTTGGCGTTACATCGTTCAATTGAGTCCTCAAGTGGGGTTAACCCTGGATCAGAATCCGCTGCCGGGTGTGGTCATGCTTGGCGCTGCTTGCAGCAGTCCTTTATTAACGAGCACTTTTACTTCGACACGCCGATTCTGTGTACGTCCCTCGCGGGTCCGGTTGTCGGCGATTGGTTGCGATTCGCCATAGCCGTAGGGAGTGACGATTCGCCGCAGCGGAATTCTGTGGTTCTCAACCAGGTAACGGATTACAGCATCCGCGCGCCGCTGGCTCAGAGCACGGTTTCGTTCGATGCTGCCCGTAGAATCAGCGAAGCCGGAGACCTCGATCACATAGCCTTTTGCGTTCAAGGCTTTGGCTGCAATGTTATCCAGCTGGCTCTGCGAAGCCTTGGAAAGCAGCGCACTGCCAACTTTGAAATTAACGGCTATCGAATCCTGGGGAACATAATCGTCGAGTGCGGAGATTCGTTCATTGGTGGCGTTTACGCCGGCAATAGCAGCATCCGCGGACTCCTGAGCATGTTTCGCACCGCCCTTGGCAGCGTTTGATACGGCTGCCAGCTCGTCAATTTGTCCGGAGAGACGCTGGGCGTTTTGCTCCACCTGGGCCAGCTTGGTTTCCGAACTAGTGGCGCGCTCTTCCAGGGGATTTGCCCGAGACTCAACCGCGCGAGCCACGCGCAGATCAGAGTCGGCAAACCTGACTTTCTCCGCGATCAGTTCGCCGGACGCGCCGCCGCGTCCTTCAACCTCAAGATTCAGCCCGCGCAGAATATTGGTTGCGCCATAGTTCTGCCCGCTGCGGAGGAATCCGCCTTTGGTTTTTACGCTGGTCGTGTCGGTCAGCCGCGCGACAGTATCCACTCCGTTGGCATCCCGAATGGTGAAAGTGTCCGCATCACGTTTGACGACGACGCCTTTGATCTTCATTTTCTCGCCGCTGGACACGGTGCGAGCGCGGCTCGTCGTAGTTGGGTTCTGGGTTGAGTATTGCCCGAGGACTGCCGGGGAAAGGATCAGCGCAAGGCCGAAAGCGAGCACGAGCGGTTGAAGCATTCTGAATCTATTAGTAACCATGAATGAAACTCCTTCTTTTTTGTCGGGACGGCTCAATCGCAAGGGGCTCAAGGCCGTCGGGTTATCGGAAGTTCTGACGACGAACTCACCAATTTCGTTGTCCGTTGACAGGGCAAACCACTTCCAAAGCTTAATTTGTCTAAGCCCGCCGCATAGTATCGAACAACTCAACGAAATCAAAGAGTAATGCAAAGTGAAAGACAATTCATTAGCCAAACATCATGTGATTGCAACAAAAGGAGAGCGGTGAGCGAAGCAGACTGATTCAGCTCATAAGGCATTACAGCCCATTTAGATCGCAACCTGGCTGTTGCTGGCTTGGGGACGACACCTATCGTTATCACGACCTGCCAGGTTCTTCGTAGTTTCGTCATAGGGTAGTTTAATCTGCTGCCAATATTGAGATTCACTGCGGAACACGTTGCTATTTCACTACTGCGGTAGTCCGACGCGCCGCACCAGGTCTGCAAATCGCGGGTCTGAGCGAACAGGGTCGAGTCGGGGATCAACTTTGAGATAACGCAGCCAGTCGGAACGTTCCTCATAGGCCCTTTGAAACCAATCGAACCCCTGGTCCCTTTGAGCAAGTCCCACATAAATCATGGCCACATCGTACGGAGAAACATAAGTTTCTTTCGATAGTCCTTTCAATTCATCCATTATCTTCATCGCCTCTTCGTCTTTGCCCGCGACGGCATAGAGGTGACCAAGTTCCGCTTTGATGTGCAAGCTATTTCCCGAAAGCGTGATTGCCTTTTGAAACTCTGAGATGGCTTCGGCATACATTGCTTTCTGCTCATAGGCTGCTCCGAGGAAATCATGTCCCTGGGGGAAGTTCGGGTCCAGCTCTATCGTTTTCCGGCATTGCTCGATAGCTTGGTCGTACTGTCGCGCATAGAGGTAATGCCAACCTAAGTGGGCGTTCAAAGGAAGCGAGAGCGGATCGAGCTCCAGAGCCCGAAGGCTTTCGACAAGGGATTCATGAATGCGACCCATGGCGATTAAATAATGCGAGTACTGATGGTGAACTTCAGCCTCATTCGGGTTCAACTCAAGGGCTCGTTCGAACTGCTTCTCGGAGCCGGGCCAGTCCCATTCGTATTCCATCTTAACCAGTGCCAGGGAGGTGTGCGCTTCGGCGAGACTATCATCAAGCTCCAGCGCTTTCATCGCCGCTGATTTTGCGCGTAGATAAACCTCCTTTGGATAAAGGCCGTGAAAGACACCCAGCCGGAGAAGATATATGTTGGAATCTGCCAATCCCGAATAAGCCAGGGCGTAAGAGGGGTCTTTCTCTATCGTTTGATCGAAATATCCAATACTTTTCCTCAGCCCTTCGTCGGTCCGTTTATTCAAGTAGTAGCGGCCCTTCAGATAGAGTTGGTAGGCTTCGGAGTTCTCAGTAGCGGGTTGGCTCAATCGCTTCTGCTCTTCACCCGTCAATTGCACGCGCAACTTCTCCGAGACCTCGCGCGAGATTGCCTGCTGGACCGCTAGTATGTCAGAAAGCTTGCGATTGTATTGCTCGCCCCAGATGTGACTATTATCCCGCGCATCCACTAGTTCAATGCTAATTGATAGTTCATCATTATGTTGCGTAACCCTGCCGGTTAAGACTGCTTCGACTCCAAGTTCGCGCCCGATCATCTGCACATCCGGCTCCTTGCCTTTATAACGAAAGACTGAGCTGCGCGACATAATCCTCATGTGGGACACCCGAGAAAGATTGTTGATTAAGCTTTCAGTGATGCCGTCGGAAAGATATTCTGTGTTCGGATCATCCGTCACATTAACGAACGGCAGAACGGCCAGTGAACTAATCGCCTTATGCCGATCAATAAAGTGAAAGTAGCTGAAAATAGCGATTGAAATAATAAGCGTGGCTAAAAGGAATATCGCGGTCCCCCGCTTATTATGTTTGATCTCGGTGATTATATATTCGGCGCTTGAAATCGGGCGAGGCAATGACTCACCACTCATCCCGGCGGCTGTTTGTCTGGCGGCGCTATCTATCGAACCACTTGCATTTGGCGTCGCCGGCCGTTCCAGCTTCGCGGCGAACTCGATCTCCGCATCAAAGCTTTTCAGATCATGAAGTACTTCCTCGGCGGTTTGGTAGCGCTTCTCTCTTTCCTTCTGTAGCGCTCGGCGGACGATCCTTTCCAACTCGGCTGGCACTTCTGGTCTCTGTTGTACCAGGGGCAAGGGCTCCTCCTGCAGCACTGCGATGAGGGTATCCGCGACTGTTTGTCCCTGGAATGGCTTACGCCCGGTAATCATTTCGTAGAGCACGACTCCCAGGCTGAAGATATCGCTGCGGGCGTCCATGGCGAGGCCGCGCGCCTGCTCCGGCGACATGTAATTGACCGTCCCCATCACCACCTGTGGGTCTGTCTGAATTAAGGTGGGGACGTCAGAGTCGTTAGTTTCCGTGAGGGGTTTCTCAGTCAGCTTGGCCAGTCCGAAGTCAAGAACTTTCACCAGACCACTACGGCGCACCATGATATTTTCGGGTTTGACGTCGCGATGAATGATGCCCGCTTTGTGCGCCTCATCCAATGCAGAGGTCACTTGCGTGGCGATATCAAGCGTTTCGTTGAGTGGCAGGGGGCCGCGGTTAATGCGCTCCCTGAGCGTCTCCCCATCGATGAACTCAGTGACGATGAACTGCTGATCGTTCAACTCCCCGATCTCATGGATGGTGATGATGTTCGGATGGTTCAATGCCGAAGCCGCGCGCGCCTCTTGGCGGAAACGGCCCACACGATCTCGATCTCTTGTGAAGTAAGAGGGCAGCAGCTTCACTGCGACCTTGCGACCAAGACGGCCATCCTGGGCCAGATAGACCTCGCCCATGCCCCCCACTCCCAGTTGCGAAATGATCTGATAAGGGCCGAGAGATTGCCCTACCCATGACTCCTCCTGATCGGCCGCAAACACTTTGGCCGCTTCTTCCGCCACCGGCTTCTCGAAAAAGCTTCCGGCCTGTTCATGAGAGGCAAGCAGGGCCTCAACTTCTTCGCGCAACGATTCATCGCCGGCACAAGCGTCTGCCAAAAACGCAGCCCGCTCGTCTGGTTCGCGTTCCAGCGCGTGATGAAGCACCTCTTTGACGTGCTGCCAGCGCTCAGACTCGCTCATCAGCACTCCTGCTCATCTCTCGATAGAGCCACGCTTTCGCCGTGCCCCATTCCCGTTTGACCATATCCTCGGATAGTTTCATCACTTCCGCCGTTTCGGCAATTTTTAGCCCGCCGAAAAAGCGCAATTCGACAACACGGCTTTGCTGCTCATCGATCGAGGCCAGGCTCGACAACGCTTCGTCGAGCGCCAGCAAGTCAGCCGCTCGCTCCTCAGACATGACAGCGGCTTCATCCAAAGAAATCTTGTGGATGCCGCCGCCGCGCTTCGCGTAGCTTTGTTTGCGTGCATGATCGATCACAATTCGACGCATCGCCTGTGCAGCTACTGCAAAAAAATGCGCGCGATTTTGCCAGCGTACTCGTTTTTGATCGATCAGGCGGAGGTACGCTTCGTTTATCAAAGCTGTTGTCTGCAGCGTGTGGCCGGGACGTTCACGGCGCATGTAGCGGTGAGCCATCTGGTGCAGTTCGTCATACACCAGAGGCATGAGCGCGTCGAACGCAGCCCGATCCCCATTGCCCCAATCCAGCAGCAGTTGGGTCACTTCCCCGGGTACAGAAGATGGATTCATTTACATAGCCTACCCGCCCGCCATCCGAGTCTATTCCCAGCGCTGGCAAATCAGCCGCCATCGCGCCAGGCTCTTAATCCGGCTAATCTACCTTGATTTCCCGCCCTTTGAGTTCCTTTAACTCTCAAAAAAAATCTGTCAATCCTCCGCTGTTTCGCGCCGGATTCTCGCGTTAGTAATTAGACGGGGGAAAAGAGGTCGCAACGGACGCCAAAGCGTGTCCGGGTCAGAAATCAAGTTTAAATGATACGCGCTCATTTTAGAACAATGCGCTAAATCGCGATAGCCACGCTCTCGAAAAGGCTGTGCAAGAAAACCAGATATTAAACAGGTTGATTCTTTTGCGTTCAGGAGGATGCCATGTCCAGGATTCATGTTTTGTTGTATGCCGCTCTCCTAACTTTGGCTGCGGGCATGTCGGTGATCGCTCAGGAGATTAATAAGGCGGGCCAGCCAGCGTCCGCTCCGGTAGTCACCGCCGGTGTCTCAGCAGAGCGCGTGCGTTTCACTGCCCCGAGCAATGTGGTGCGCATGCAGATGCAGGTAATTTCTGAGACTGGACAGATCCTGTTTGACGTGAACTCAAAGGGCAACGTGCTGGACTGGTCACTACAGGACAGTAGCGGTCAACGCTTGCAGGGTTCATATGTCACGGTGGTAACGGTGAAAAGTCTCTCCGGCAAAGTGAGTCGGAAGCTGGGCACTTTGCTAGTGCAGGAGAAGCAGTTGGCAGTGCAACCAATCAGCTCCGCACAACTGACACCTGAGCAGTCGCAAGCCCTGTCACAAACCTTGGCTGCCGGCGAGCAGGCACAGTTCGCAGGTGCTTTGGAAGATGCCACGGCGTTGACAGTAGTGAGTGAAGGCGAGCCGGATGCTATCACCACAGTGGCGCATGACGGCAATCACGGTGAGATAACCAGGAGCCGCGGCGCACTCTCGTTTCGACTGGGAGATTTCTTCTCCGGCAAAGATGAAGAACAGATGCGTCTGACGGAAGAAGGGAATCTGGGCATCGGCACAGCCAAGCCTAAGGTGAAGCTGGATGTGGCGGGGACGATACGGGCTCGCGAAGGTTATGCCTTCTCGGATGGCAGCAAATTGGATGTAAACGACAAAGGCGCCCTGACTCTGACAAGCAGCAATGGCACCATCGCTCCCAATGTCAGCGGCACAGGCACGCAGAACCGCCTCACCAAGTGGACCGATAACGGCGGCACACTCGGCGATTCCTTCGTCGCCGAAGCCGGCGGCACCGGACTGCAATTGACAGCTCCGCCCAGCACGCTGGCTGATACAAACCTTCTTTTCCTCAATAGCACGAATGGCACCACCGGCATGCTAGCCGGCAGCACACCTTCATATGATGCGAACAACGGGCCGTTCTTTGCGATGCGCGGCAACACCTTCACCACCTTCCCGAATCAGCGCGGCATGTTCACCATCTCGGCGGGCAATATTTCATCGCCGGTCGGCGATGATGCGTCAGTGAAGTTCAACACCGGCAGTAACCTGCTCAGAATGGTTATCCGACCGAGTGGCAACGTCGGCATCGGCACACCGAACCCGACATCACTGCTCGACGTTGCGGGCGACATCAACACCTCGACCCAGTTCAACATCGGCAGTCAGCGGGTGCTCAGCGTGTCGGAGATGGGCAACACGTTCGCGGGGGTGAGCGCAGGCGCAGCTAACGCCGGCAGCTTCAACTCCTTCTTCGGCGAAAATGCCGGCTTCCACAACCATTGGGGCACCACTAACGCCTTCTTCGGAACGAATGCTGGCTTTACCAACGGCGACGGCAGCTTCAACACGATGATCGGCGCGGTGGCGGACGTAGGCTCCCCCAGCCTCACGAACGCCACGGCGGTCGGCTCCCGCGCCTACGTCACGCAGTCGGACTCGCTCGTCTTAGGCTCGATCAACGGGCAGAACGGCACGACCCACGACACCAACGTCGGCATCGGAACAACCGCGCCACAGGCGAGGCTGGAGATCCAGGCCGGAGCCGACAGCGACGGGACCTTTGACCCCAAAGCGATCGCCCTCGGCTACCGCTCCGGCGGCTTCCGCCACTGGATTAGGACGCGCCACAACTCCATCCTGGGGAGCGGTAACGCGATCGATTTCTACGTCAACAACTCCACGTCGGCGAGCGGATCAGCAGGGCCCGGAACCGGCAGCCTTCACGTGATGACGCTTGATAGCGGCAACGTCGGCATCGGGACGACCGCGCCGAGCGCGAAGCTGAGCGTCGTCGCTAGCGGGGCTACTGAAATAATGGGCACGGCCCAGAGTACGACATTCCGCACCTCTGCGGGCCGCCTCGGGACAGATATTTCCGATGAGTTGCCGCTTGCGAGCATCGGCTTCCTCACCGTGGACAGCAGCGGCGTTCCAGTAAACAACGTGAGCTTAGGCATCCGGGCCCGCCGCACCGTAAGCGACTTCACGGGGAGTTGGACGAGGACCGCCATCGGCTTAGGCATGGACGTGGACAACACTGTGCGCGCAGCGGGCGGTGGATCAGCCTTGTGGCTACACGCCAACGGCAACATCGGCATCGGGACAGACACTCCGTCCGCGAAGCTCGACGTGAACGGCAACCTCCGAGTCGCCACGCTCGGCGCGGCCGGCAGCACGCAACTCTGCCGCAACGCCTCGAATGAGATTTCGACCTGCTCCTCAAGCCTCCGCTACAAAACTGACCTACACCCTTTCAGCGGCGGTTTGAACGTGGTCAACCGCCTGCACCCAATTACATTCCGGTGGAAGGCCGACCAGATGCTCGATATCGGTCTGGGCGCGGAGGATGTGGCCGCAGTCGAGCCGTTGTTAGTGACGCACAATGCGAGCGGCCAGGTTGAAGGCGTGAAGTATGACCGCTTGAGCGCGGTCTTCATCAACGCCTTCAAGGAACAGCAACTCCAACTCGATCGGAAGAACACTGAAATCCAGACGCTCAAAGCTGGGAACGCCGCAATGAATGCGCGTCTAACCACGCTTGAACGGATGATGCAAGAGTTCAAGATCGCGCAAGCCAGGCAACAAGGGCGGCCCGGCTGGCGCCGGCCGTTGATCAAACGCCATCGACCTCGATCTGTGAGTGGCTGAAGTCGCCCGGCAAAGACACAGAGGGCGCCTGAAGTTTTAGAAATCAGAGCAAGCATAATCGTGGCCGGGCGCAGTTGCGGATGTTCATCAGGAGAAAGAAACGGACAATGTTCAGCCAGACTTTCAAAAAAGCAAGCTTCTCCGTGTTTCTACCGGCCGTGCTCATGCTCGCGTTCGACGCAGCCCTCGCCCAGAATGAAGAACAGCATAGGCCGCCCAGCTCCACGGACGTGGTGACTGCCTCAGCCACAGCCGAGCGAGTGCGTTTCGCCGCACCTAACATTGTCGTGCAGTTGCGTTTGGAAGTGTACTCGGAGTTGGGACAGAAGATCTTCGACACCGAATTGCATGGCGGCAACGTGCTCGACTGGCATTTGCAAAACGGTCAGGCTGAGCGGCCCTCTGATAGCGCGTACCTGTGTGTCGTCACCATCAAGAACCTCTCCGGCAAACTCACGCAGAAGCTGGGCAGAGTCACGATTGCCAATGGGCAGCCGGCGGTTGAGCCGATGCAATCCGGGAAACTCACCGCCCAGCAGACCCAAGCCGTCGGGCCGATTGACGAGGATGCAAGTATAGCCGTTGTCGCAGCGAGTGAGGGAAAGAGCGCAACGGTCATTACCAACGACGGTCAGGACGGACAGATCACCAGAAGCGGCGGCGCGCTCTCCTTCCGCCTTGGCGATTTCTTTTCCGGCGCAGACAAAGAACAAATGCGTTTGACGGAAGAAGGAAACTTAGGGATCGGCACTGCGAAACCAAAGGTGAAGCTGGACGTGGCGGGGATGATACGGGCGCGCGAAGGCTTTGCCTTCTCGGATGGCAGTAAGTTGAACGTAAACGAGAAAGGCGTACTGACTTTGACAAACAGCAATGGCACCATCGCTCCCAATGTGGCCGGCACAGGTACGCAGAACCGGCTCGCCAAGTGGACCGACAGCAGCGGCACGCTGGGAGATTCGGTGGCAATTGACACGGGCACAGGTCTGCAACTGACGGCCCCGCCCAGCAGCACGGTGGACACAAACCTACTTTATTTGAATGCGACGAACGGGACTACCGGTGTGTTGGCCGGCAGCACTCCATCTTATGGAGCCGCCAACGGGCCGTTCTTTGCGATGCGGGGCAACACGTACTCGACGATAGCGAATCAGCGTGGAATGTTCACGATTGCGGCGGGGAATGTCGCTGGTCCGGTGGGTGATGATGGCTCAGTGAAGTTCAATACCGGGAGTGATCAACTGCGCATGGTGATTCGGGCCAGCGGCAACGTCGGCATCGGCACGCCCGCTCCCACTGCGGTGCTGGATGTGGTAGGCGACGTCAATACGAGCACGCAATACAATATCGGCGGACTACGTGTGCTAACCATATCGGGGGACTCGGTCTTCCCAAACAGCAATCTTTTTGCAGGAGTAGCGGCGGGCCAAGGTAACAACTCGGGTGTCCGCAACTCCTTCTTCGGCTTCAATGCGGGCAAACAAAACACGCAGGGCAGCGCCAACTCCTTCTTCGGCAATGCCGCCGGGCAATCTAACACGGACGGCGGCGGCAATTCCTTCTTCGGGATTCAGGCTGGTCTACTTAACACGTTGGGCAGCGACAATTCCTTCTTCGGCAGTGGTGCTGGCCGATCTAATACAGGCAGCGCCAACTCCTTCTTCGGTAAGGCAGCTGGCACTAATAACGACCAAGGCGTCTCTAATGTTTTCGTCGGACATAGCGCAGGCAATAGCAACCGGGACGGTAACACCAACACTTTTCTTGGCGCGTTCAGCGGGTTACAGAATACTCATGAAAGCAACAACACTTTTATCGGCTATTTTGCCGATGGCGCAGTTGGTATAACCAACGCCACCGCCATCGGAGCTGGAGCTAGCGTAACGCAGTCGAATTCGCTAGTGCTTGGCGCAACGGCTGATACGAAAGTCGGTATCGGCACAACTGCGCCTGCCTTCAAGTTAGAGGTCGTCGATTCATCTAGTACGGGATTGCGAGTTCAAACCAACGCAGCGGGCGGCACCGTGGCTTCCTTTGGCGACAATGGCGATTTCAAGATTGCCTCGCACGGCATCTTCGGAGCCAGATTCATAGTTAAAGAGACTGGCGATGTCGGCATTGGTACCGCCCTTCCGGCACATAAGCTGGAAGTTTTCGGCGGCGGCTTCGGAGCCAATGCACTGATCGGCGATAACAACGCCACTGCCACAACGCTTGATCTTGGCAATACGTCAACTGGTGGCAAGACTTGGCGCCTGCAATCGGTGGGAGGAAACGTCACTGATCGCGTCGGCAACTTTGAGATCTGGGACTCAGGCACGGGCTTCAATGTCTTCACGGTTCAACCCGGCGGGAACGTCGGGATCGGGACGACCAACCCCACCCACAGGCTGGAGGTCAACGGCTCGGTGGCAGGCGTTGGCGCTTACCAGAACATCTCAGATGTACGTTTCAAGAAGAACATCTATCCCTTGAGTGGCGCGCTCAATAAAATCCTGCACCTGCGGGGGGTGAGTTTCGACTGGAGAAGAGATGAGTTTCCCAGTTTCAACTTCAGCAACGGGCGGCAAGTCGGATTCATCGCTCAGGAAATGGCAGCCGTGTTGCCGGAAGCAGTCACCAGGGATGATAAGGGTTACTACCGCATGGCCTACTCTGAGGTCACTCCCGTTCTGGTCGAAGCCATTAAAGAACAGCAGCAAGAGATTCAGGATCAGCAGCTAACAGTTAAGCAGCAGCAAGCGCAGCTCGCACAGCAGCAAGAAGAGATCAGGCAGCAAAGCGAGCGGAATGCGCGACAGCAGAGGCGACTCACGCAACAGCAGCAACAGATCGAGGGCTTGAAGAAGCTGACCTGTCTGGATCATCCACGCGCACAGCTCTGCAAACAGTAGTGCAGTGTGCGGAGTTCGACCTACGCGTTCTGGTTTTGCCAATCATCACGTGATTGCAATTAAAGGAGTGAGTGGCTGAAGGGAGCGAACAGTGATCGAACGGCGTCAGGTCGAACCGGGGCAGTGGCCCGACCGTAAGGGAGGGCGCGGTGGCTGAGTCGTACGCCCTCCTTTACGGTCAGATTACTGCCCCAGCTAGACCGCAAACTGGCCGGCTTCCAACTGTTCCTTTACGAAGGCCAGGAACCGTTCAGCATCGGCGCCGTCAATGATGCGATGATCGAAGCTGAGCGCAAAATATGCCATGTACCGTATCCCGATGTAATCGTCGCCTTCGGGAGTGGTCAGAACCCTGGCGCGCTTTTCAATGGCGCCAACGCCCAGAATGGCGACCTGCGGCTGATTAATGATGGGAGTGCCGAATAATCCGCCAAAGACGCCGGGATTCGTAATCGTGAAGGTCCCGCCGCCTACTTCATCAGGCTTGAGCTGTTTTGTGCGCGCCCGTTCGGCAAGGTCGTTGGCAGCACGCGCGAGCCCCGCGATCGACAAATCGTCGGCGCGTTTGATCACCGGCACAATCAGACCCCAGTCGAGGGCGACGGCCATGCCCAGATTGATGTCGCGCTTGTAAATGATCTTATCGTCGCTGACTTGCGCATTGAACATGGGGAACTTGCGAATGGCATTCGTTACTGCCTGAAAGACGAAGGGCATGTAGGTGAGCTTTGCGCCCGTGCGTGCCAGGAAAGAGTCGCGATGCTCTTCGCGCAGCCTGGCGACCTTAGTCATATCGATCTCATAAACGGTCGTGACGTGTGCCGAAGTGCGGCGCGATAGGACCATGTGCTCCGCAATCTTTTTGCGCATCACGCTCATCGGCTCCACGCGGTCGCCTTCGCCAGGCTTTGCAGCCATCGTTTGCGTTCCAGGCGCCGGTGCAGAAGAAGCTGGTGCGGACCTCGCTTGCGCTGTGCCAGCCGCGGAAGTAGCGGCCGGCGCCGGTGCGCCCGACTCGATGAAGCTGAGGATATCGTTCTTGGTGACGCGGCCGCTCATGCCCGTGCCTTCCAGCCGGGTGATGTCGATGCCGTGTTCCTGTGCAATCTTGCGCACCAGGGGACTCGATTTACTTCGGCGTAGATCCTCTATCGTCGCCGAGCCGTTGCCATCGTCCTTTCGCGCGGGAGGCGGTGCCGTGGGTGTGGTGGTTGCAGGTTGCGACGGCATGGCAGGCGGGGCAGCTTTTGCTCCGCTGGTCGGGGGCTTTTCTGGCTCGGGAGTTTCAACCTCGGAACTCGGCGCGGCTTCAGCAATCGCCTCCTGAGATTCCTGCTCCTCGCGTTGCGCCGGCGCAGATTCGGTTTGCTGCGAAGAGGTCTCTTTCGCGGGTGGTTCTATTCCCGGAGTCTCAGCTGAAGTTGCTTCTGAAGTTTCGGCCGTTGCGGCCCCTCGCGTAGCAGCGGCTCCGCCCGCCGCTGCGCCTCCGCCACCATTGCCCGCCCCATCCAGGATGGCAACTACTGTGTTGACCTCGACGGTCTCGCCCTCTTTGAATTTTATTTCGGTGAGCGTGCCGGCGGCCGGCGAGGGAATCTCTGCGTCCACCTTGTCGGTAGAAATTTCAAACAGCGGCTCATCTCGCTCGACGCGATCGCCGACTTGTTTCAACCACTTTGTGATCGTTCCTTCCGCGATGGACTCGCCCATCTGCGGCATTACAACTTCAGTAGACATGATGACTCCAATCAGTGTTTAGAGTCGGGCTATCGCCCGACTAAGCGGGCGATAGCCCGCTTCTAAACGAGTAGTACCTCGCCCCTTCAGCTTACCGTCGATTGTTTTTTCTCTTCCGCGGTCGTCGGATCGATCATCGACTTGATCTCTGAAATACGGTTGGCGGGGAAGCCACCCTGCTTTGCATGTTCGCGAATCATTTCTTCGTTGGGCGCGATGTAAACGCAGTAAATCTTATCGCCTGTAACGTAGCTTTGCACCCATTGAATTTGCGGCCCCATGTTTTGCAAGACGCTGCACGATTTCTGCGAAAGCCCTCGCACATCCTGCGCCGACAGGTTACCCACGCCGGGAACTTCTCTTTCAATCAAATACTTTGGCATGATCTCCTCCTCCTTATCGTTTGGAAGCGGGCTATCGCCCGCTTAGTCGGGCGGTAGCCCGACTCTAAACCAGTTAATAGGCCGCCAGTTTGCGCGCCGCATCAAGCACGTCTTTGGCTTGCGGCAAATAATAATCTTCCAATGGCGGCGAGTAGGGAACCGGCGTGTCTATCGAGGCGAGCCGTACGACCGGTGCGTCCAACCACTCAAAAGCCTACGCCTTGCTCGTTTTCTTCACGCTGGCCAGGATGGTTTCCTTATCGAGTGGCGCCAGCGTTCGCAGATCGATTACTTCGACGTCCAGACCTTCCTTCTCCAACTCTTCCGCAGCATCCAGCGCCGTCAGGACCATGGCGCCGAAAGTAATGATCGAAAGATCGCGACCCGCGCGCGCCGTCCGCGCCTTACCAATCTCCACAATGTAATCATCAGCCGGCAACTCTGCGCGCAGGCGCGGCAGGCGATAGAGCTTCTTGTGTTCGAAGAAGATCACCGGATCGGGATCGCGAATTGCGGCCTTGATCAAGCCCTTCGCGTCATAAGCCGTGGAGGGTTCGACGATCTTCAAGCCTGCAGTGTTTAGAAAGAACGACTCGGCATTAACCGAGTGAAACGGTCCCGAGCGTACGCCCGAGCCGCACGGCCCGCGAAAGACTGCGGGGATCCCGGCGCCCCAACGATAGCGACACTTGGCCGCATAGTTCGTCAGCAGATCGAAACCCGCGGAGATGAAATCTATGAACTGAAACTCCGCCACGGGCCGCATCCCCAGCAGTGCGGCGCCGCAAGCCGCGCCAACAATTGCCGCCTCGGAAATCGGCGTATCGATCACGCGATCTTTGCCAAATGTTTGATAGAGCCCGTCAGTAACTTTGAACGCGCCGCCATAGACGCCGACGTCTTCGCCAATGCAGAAGACTGTAGGGTCGCGCTCCATCTCTTCCCAGATGCCCTGGCGAATGGCTTCGACAAATGTGGCCGTCCCGCCGCGCGATGGGCGCTCCAGTTGGTGGTCTTTTTTGATCGCAGTGGACATTAGCTATTAATTCATTAGTGACTCGTAAGCTTTATCGGTCGCTTCGCCGGACAGAGGGTTAGTTTGTCAGCTACGCTTGGAAGTAAATCTTTGAGTCCTCTCGATCCCGGATCAATAAACGTCCAGTGCTCACCCTTATCGCTCGAAATCCCTATCATGCAACCGTATGACTCGAAAAGATCTCCTCGCATATTCATTCTTGCTGTTGTCGGCATCACGGCATAGAGCGAGCCAGAGACTTTGAGGAATTCAATTACATCCGTAGGTGTTGAAGAAAGTACATGGAGACCTTGCGCTTCTTCCTGCTTCATTTCTTCCGCCAGCGCTTTCATGAACTTTTCTTTACCGCCCGCGATCCGAACTAATTTCGGATAAGTGAGCCCAGTAAATCTCTGAAAATCTTTCCGCACGAAAGCGTCGCTAATCTCTTTGGCTTGCGCTTCGAGTCTTGGATAGCTCGAAAACATCGAATCCACCGTGACTACCGTCCGAGGCGACGACGTTTGCGAAGTTTGCTGAGCGCATACTGAAAGAAGTGCGCCTAAAGATACCAGCGCTAACATCGAATACGTCGTTCTCAGCACCGTGCTAATTCTCCAAAACCTTCGGACGAAACGCCGGTGGCACGATCGAGTTATCGAACACTCGATAAGCTGCTACTTCCGGATCCGGCATTGGTGAGCTTTCGGCCCACGCCACATCCCCGTCAATCTCGCGCTCGATATCTGCGGCAATCTCCCCGATCTTTTTCTTCGTGGCGATCTTCTTTTCAGTCAGGTAACGCTCGTAGCGATCGATGGGATCGTTGTGCTTTTCCCACCATTCAATTTCACCCTCCGGTACATAGCGCTGATCGTCGTGTTCGGCGTGGCCTTTGCGCCGGTAGGTCTTCGCTTCGATCAAAATCGCGCCGCCGCCTTTGCGTGCATAATCGGCGGCCCGCCTGGTTACTTCATAACAGGCGATGATGTCGTTGCCATCCACCATGTAACCGGGAATGCCATAGCCCGCGGCTTTCTCTGCCAGGTTCGTGACCGCGGTCTGCAAATTCGTTGGCGTTGAATACGCGTAGTGATTATATTCAGCCATGACAATCAGAGGCAGGCGCTGCACCGCAGCAAAATTCAATCCTTCATGAAACGCTCCAGTGCTCATGCCGCCGTCGCCGATGTAGGCGAGCGCGACGGTATCCTTCTTCTGCAAACGAGCCGCCAGCAGCACGCCGGTCATCACCGGAATCATGTCGCCGAGATGGGAGATGGGACCAATGAAACCTTTTTCCACGTCGCCAAAGTGAATGTTCAGATCGCGCCCGCCGGAAGGTCCCCAGGCCTTGGCCATGTACTGGGCAAAGATATCGCGCGGGCGAATCCCTTTGACGAAGACTGCGCCCAGATCGCGAATTAAAGGTGTGACGAAATCCTGCGGGGCCAATGCATAGGCCGAACCGACGGCGGTAGCTTCCTGGCCCAGCGAGCGAAACACGCCGCCGACCACCTTCGTCTGCCGGTAGAGATTGACCAGACGCTCCTCGACCAAACGCGTAAGCTTCAAATAGCGGTAAAGCTCGAGCATCTGCGCCGGCTTAAGTGTCGTTTCGGTGGTGCAGCTCAGAGGCTTGCCGTCAACGGGGCGGCGCGGCGCATACTTTGTGTTGATGCGCATCTCAGGGCGCGGCGGATGGCGGCGGCGACGAGGATGTTTTGCACCCTGCGACTTTTTTGGTTTAGTTCGTATTTCCTGGACCATCCGTGATGCCAAGCCTTCCTGCTAAGCCGTCTTTAGACGGCTTTCCCGAAGGGTTACTAGACCAGCCGTTTTACGGCTGGGTAACAACTCGCAAATTCGAATGACAGCCCGTTTCAACGGGCTTATCTTCTTGGTGATGCATAACTAATAAGGCTGTTAAAACAGCCTAACAAAATCTCGATGCGGCGTAACCAGCCGTAAAACGGCTGGTCTAG
>WNGD01001962.1_pt1 | contig 25820 bp, 19 predicted proteins | sample 5400671 | NCBI WGS metagenome assembly WNGD01 (sample SAMN13153369, study PRJNA577476) | soil metagenome | isolation source: 40 cm soil or saprolite under grassland replicate 2 | place: USA:California | collected 2016-06-15
GTTGCATGACGTAGTTCGCCGGCTCCACGTACTGTTGGCGGTAGGCGACGGCGTCGATCGTGCCGCGGCGCCAGTACTCCGGGTCACCCGTGCGCACCCACCACGCGTACCAGATCAGCGCACGGTCATAGTAGTCGTAGAGCCAGTTGCCGGCTTCGGTCGCCCAGTGCTGGTTGCCGTACGTGACGAAGTTCGACTCGTACGCGGGGAAGGCGGCCGGGCTCGACGGGGCGGCGGCGCGGGTGATGGTTTGACCCACCACTTCGGTGCTCACGAGATAGCTCGCCGACGTTGGTAGCGCGACGGCGGCCGGCATGTTGCCGGTTACCGTCGTCTTGGGCAGGTCGGTCTTGGTGCGCGTCACCGATGGACCGGTGATCAGCAGCGCGGCGATGGGGCTCCCCGTGTTCACCGTATACTGGAACTGGAGCAACAGGGCGCGGGCGCTGCCGTCGGGATAGTTCCCCGAGAGCGCTTCCACGTGGATCGCCTGCTCCTGGCCTCCCACCAGGAGCACGACATGCGACGTGTTGCTGGGCGTGATCTTGCCCTTGGGAAGCGGGATCCCGTTGGAGACGAGGGCCGATCCCGATCCGCCGTCCATCCGCACAATCTGGAGCGGAATGGTATCGCCGCTTACCGTCGGCGGCGTCTGAACCGTGATGGCCGCGCTGCCGCTCTTGCCTTCGCTCGTCGCGGTAATGGACGCGGAGCCCGCAGCCACACCACTGACAAGGCCGCTGGCGCTCACCGTGGCGACCGCAGGGTTGCCGCTCGACCACGTGACGACGCGGCCGTTCAGCGTGTTACCGGCTGAGTCTTTCGTCACAGCCGAGAGCTGCTGAGTGCCCCCGACGACGATCGTCGCCGCCGCTGGGCTCACCGTCACTGAGGCGACGGGTACGACGATGACGGTGATAGTAGCGGTGCCGCTCTTGCCTTCGCTCGTGGCGGTAATCGTCGCGGAGCCGGCCGCCACACCGGTGACTAAACCACTGCTGTTGACGGTCGCGACCGCGGTGTTGCCGCTCGACCACGTCACGACGCGGCCGGTGAGGGTTCCACCGGCGGAGTCCTTGGTTACCGCCGAAAGCTGCCGCGTGCCGCCGACTGCGATGGTCGCGGACGCCGGGCTCACCGTCACCGCTGCGACCGGTACGACTGTGACCGTGATGGCCGCTGTCCCGCTCTTGCCTTCGCTCGTCGCGGTAATGGTCGCGGAGCCAGCCCCTGCGGCGGTGACGAGGCCGCTGCTGGTGACCGTGGCGACCGCGGGGTTGCTGCTCGCCCACGTGACGACGCGGCCCGTGAGGGTATTGCCCGCGGCGTCCTTTGTGACAGCCGAGAGCTGCCGCGTGCCGCCAACGAAGAGACTGGCGGACGCCGGGCTCACGGTAACTGATGCGACGGGTACAATCGTTACCGTGGTGACGGCCGTACCACTCTTGCCTTCGCTCGTGGCAGTAATCGTCGCGGAGCCGGCGGCCACACCGGTGACTAAGCCGCTGCTGGTGACCGTGGCGACCGCGGGGTTGCTGCTCGCCCAGGTGACGACGCGGCCAGTGAGGGTATTGCCCGCGGCGTCCTTCGTGACGGCGGAGAGCTGCTGCGTGGCACCCACCGCAATGCTGGCTGATGTCGGGCTCACCGTCACGGAGGCGACGGGCACGCTCGCCACCGTGATGGTGGCGCTGCTGCTCTTGCCTTCGCTCGTGGCCGTAACAGTCGCGGAGCCGAGAACCACTGCGGTGACCAGGCCACTGCCGCTGACGGTCGCGACGGCGGGGTTGCTGCTCGCCCAGCTGACGACGCGGCCGATGAGCGGATTACCGGCGGAGTCCTGGGTGATGGCCGTGAGTTGCGCTGAGGAACCGACGAAGATGGTGGCTGAGCTCGGAGAGATGGTGACCGCGGCGACGGCGACGGGGCTGACCGTGACGGTCGCCGTGGCCGTCTGCCCTTCGCTCGTGGCGGTAATCGTCGCGCTGCCAGCTGAGACGCCACTGGCGACGCCGCTGCTGCCGACCGGCGCCACTGCAAGATTGTCGCTCGACCACGTGATGACGCGACCGGCGAGCGGATTGCCGGCCGAGTCCATCGCTGCGGCCGTAAACTGCTGCGCGCCACCGATCCAGATGGCCGCTGTCGCTGGAGACACGGTGACGGAGGTGACGACCACGGACGTGACCGTGACGGTCGCCGAGTCCGCTGCCGAACTCGAGTTAGCCCTCGCCTTCACCTTGTACTGCCCAGGCGAGGACGGCGCACTGTAATGGCCCTTGTGCACGCCATTCCCCGTCGTGGTTTCGGTGACGCTGCCGGCGCTCGCGGTCCACGTGATGCCGGAGCTCGCCGTGTCACCGGCTGCGGTGAGGGCGACGGCGACGAAATCGGTGGTTTGGTTCGACGACACGACGAGCGTCTCGGGTGAGACGATGACTCTGGAAACGGCTTCATCAAGGGATGTGCGCGACGGCACCTCGCAGGCGGCGAGTGCGACGGTGCCTGCCAGAACGATATCCCGCAGAAGGGCCAGTCGATTGGACAGCTTGTGCTTAAACGTCATGGCCGAATTCCTCCCAAAGAAAAAGGCCGCCAGCGCTGACCGATGTCGGTTCGCTGGCGGCCCGGCGGACGTGGCGAGTTAAGTCGCTGTAGCCCCGTGGCTCTGCGTCACCGTCTTTCGACGGCTTTGCTCTGAGCAGCGTGTGTCGTTTTCTTCCTGCGTGTTACCGCCTGGCGGGATAAAAAAAGCCGCCGGCGAAATCAGCTTCGCTGGCGGCCCGGCGGACGTGGCGAGTTAAGTCGCTGTAGTCCCGTGGCTCTGCGTCACCGCCTTTCGACGGCTTTGCTCTGAGCAGCTATGTTGTCACGACCGTTCTCACGACCGCGTCAAGCAAGGACCAGGCCAGGCTCCGCTCGAGCGCGAATACTTCTGCATCCGGATATGGGCTTAACGACTGCTTACGTGGACTGACCCAAGGTGTCGGTCGCCGAAACTGCGACGCAATCTGCAGAACCCCTTGGCGTTTTCCCGTGACGAATGTCACGCAGGTCTTGGGCAATTACCGGCGGTAGAAGAGGTACCGGTAGGCGCTGGTGTAGTTCTGATTGAACTGTTTGTAGAGGCTGATGTCGGCCCCGTTGATGCCGCCGGCGAAGATCGCATCCGCCTCGGTCTTGTAGGTGGCGTCGCGGCTGTACTGGTAGTACCAGCCGTAGCCCGTCACGACCAGCAGGTTGAGGTCCGGGGCGGGGTCGGGGCCGCCCGTGCTCGTCGGGTCGGAGAGGTACTTGAAGGCCTGCGTCGAGGCGACCCACTGCGTGGCCCACATCCAGTCGAGCGTCTTCTTGAGCGCCGGCGGAATCCGGGCATCCGCCTGGACGTAGGTGTAGTACTTGATCATGATGTCGTGCATCAACCCGGTCATGTAATTGCAGTGCGCCCCTTCCCATTCCGCAAACCGGTACGAGCCGTCCGGTTGCTGGGTGCTGAGGATCTTGGTCACGTCGGTCGCCATCAGGCTGAGCCAGTTCCGCGGACTATCGCCGACGGCGTCGATCATCCAGCTGAGATAATGGGCCTGCAGGGTGCGGGCTTGAATCCGTCCCTCCACATACGAGCCGCCGCCTGAGCAGTTCGTGCAATCGAGCACGGGCGTCCAGATATCCGCAAAGTTCGTGGCGACCTTTGCGATCGCATACCGGGATGCTTCATCCCCTGTCAGCAGGTAGTGGATAGCCAGCCCCTCGAGCTGCGCTTGATGGGGTTGCATGACGTAGTTCGCCGGCTCCACGTACTGTTGGCGGTAGGCGACGGCGTCGATCGTGCCGCGGCGCCAGTACTCCGGGTCACCCGTGCGCACCGCGGCGGCGCGGGTGATGGTTTGACCCACCACTTCGGTGCTCACCAGGTAGCTGGGCGACGTGGGCAGGGCAGCGGCGGCCGGCATGTTGCCGGTTACCGTCGTCTTTGGTAGGTCGGCCTTCGTGCGCGTCACGGACGGCCCGGCGATCAGCAGTGCAGGAATGGGGCTACCCGCACTCACGGGATACCGGAACTGGAGCAGCAGGCCCCGGGCGCTACCGTCGGGATACCTGCCGGCGAGCGCTTCCAGGTGGATCGGTTGCTCCACGCCCTGCACGACCAGCGCGAAATGCGTCGTGCTGTCCGGGGGGAGGCCTTGAGGAAGCGGGATGCCATTGGACACGAGGGCCGGACCCGATCCCCCGTCCATCCGCACAATCTGCAGCACGAGCCAGCATACGGCCACGAAAGTTGCACGTTCCCGCCGAGACCAGCATCATGGCTCCCATTGTGATAGCCAAGAATGTCCCTCTGCGGCCAACGGCGGTGTGAGGCACATCACCTCACGCGCGATGTCGGACGCGGCGCCATCGCTTCCTCGGCGGTCTGCGACTGATGCAGCGCACCGTACAAGTCCAGCAGGGAGTCGCCAATTCGCTCCCAGCTGTACTGCCGTTCCACTGTCTTACGCCCTTCCGCTCCGAGCCTCCGCCGCACCGTTTCATCTTGGAGGACCGTGCGGACGGCCTGGGCGAAGCTCCCCGGATCGTCCCGGATGAGAATGTTGCGCCCGTCCTCGGCGACCAACCCCTCGCAACCGATCGACGTGCTCACGACCGCCTTCCCCATGGCCCAGGCGTCGAGAATCTTCAATCGCGTACCCCCACCCACGCGGAGTGGTACCACGACGCAGGCGGCGTCACGCACGTAGCCGCGGACGTCGGTCACATACCCGGTCAAGTCGACCGCGTAGCGATCCCGGTACTGTCGCCGAGCCTCATCAGAGGCAACTCCTACCCAACGAACGGGCGTCACCTCACCGGTCGCACGCACGCGGGGCAGGATCTCGTCACAGAAGTAGTGCAAGGCGTCGCGATTGGGCAGCCAATTGAGGCCTCCGACGAACACTAAGCCCTCACCACGGCCGGGGCTCGGCTGGAAAGCTTTGATGTCGACGCCGTTCGGGACTACCGCTGACTTCGCTCCGGCAGTAATGCGGTGCAGCTCTTTCTGATCCGCGTCCGAGACCACGATGTTGAGATCGCAGCGCGCGCACGAGCGCCGTTCCTCCCGCTCCATCAGGCGGGCCTGGTGTCGAAAATACGCACGCCGCCAAAGGGTGCGCTCCACCTGCGCACGACGCTTGAGAAGAACCGACTCGACGTTGTGATGCCCGCAGACTACCGGGACGTCGCCCAGCAGAGGCAGGTAGCGCGCGAGCACGATTGAATCCATGTGTATCAGGTCGAAATGACGCGTCCGAAGGAGGTCAACGATTCGGGCCGAGACCTTCGGGGAGTCGTACGCGAAGGTCGTGTACACCCGATTGAGGCCGACGCTGCGCAGATGGTCCCACGTCAGACGCCACACACTGTGCTCCTGAGGTACCGCGAACGCCTCGACTTCGGCCAGGGGGCGCAGGGCGGCCAGTTGTTGAGCGAGGTCCTGCCGCTGGATCGCTCCCTCCTTGCGACGAGAAAAGCACAGTGCCGTCACGCGGAACCCGCGAGCCAAAGAGCGCAGAATGTGAAAGCTGCGAATGGTCACCCCTGAATCAGGGGGATAGGGGAGCTGGTGGCACAAGAAGAGCAAGCTAGGTTGTGTGTTCACCGTGCTTCCTTGGCCGGCGCTCGCGCCGAGGCGTGTCAGTCCGAGTTTCGGACGGTACATTGTCGCTCAGCAACGTCATCTGGCCGGCCGCGCAAGGCTCTCTTCGTCGGGGACGTTACTCACATGGCATTGCATCTCCGCGTCCTAGAGTCGCACGAGGAGCTTCACGCCAGCGCGGCGGAATGGAGCCGGTTGCTGCAGGGCGCGGGCGGCTCCGTGTTCCTTACGCCGCAATGGATCACGAGCTGGTTCGCCGCCCTCGGGGGGGCGGCGACGCCGGCGATCCTCGTTGTGGAGGACGACGCGGGGCACTGGCGTGGCGTCCTGCCGATGGCCCGGACCACGCTGCCGTGGGGCCCGGTGCGCCTCAAGCTGACCGACTTCGCCGGCGCTCAGGTCACCACGAGCGATCATCTCGCCCTGGTGGCGGCCCAGGCCGATGACGATGCGGTATGGGAGTGCATGCGCCCCTGGATCGAAGCGGAAGCGTGGTCGACGCATGTGCTGCGGTTCTCCGGGATGGATGATGGCCCGATGGCCGCGCGGGTGCGGGCGCTGGGAAAGCTGCCCGGCTGGCGGACGCGCGAGCCTGTGCGCGAGGTTGTGCCGTTTCTGGAACTCCCCGCCACGTATGACGAGTACGAACGCGGTCTCAGCTCTAACCGGCGACAGCAGGTCCGTCGGTTCAGCCGCCGTCTGCAGCAGCAGGCCGAACCGGTGCGATTCTGCACGAATGAAGACGTGCGGGCGCTCGACGAGGTCATCACGGACATGGCGCGGCTTCACGCCGCGCTCTGGAAGAGCCGGCGGTTGCCCGGCACGCTCGGCCAGCCGGCGATGGATCGGTTCGTGCGACGCTTCTGCCACGCTGCGCATGAAGAGGGCTGGTTGCGGCTGCACCAACTGTACATCGGCGACCGCATGGCGGCGGCGATCCTGGTGCTTCACTGGGCGCACACGGCGTGCTACTACCAGTCCGGTTGGGACCTGACGTTCGCGAACCTTCACGTTGGCGAGCTGGTGCTCGCGCACAGCATTCGGTGCGCCATCGAGGAACGCATGCGGATCTACGACCTCCTGCGTGGGGGCGAGAGCTACAAGGACCGCTACGCCACCGGTTCGGTGCGGCAAGTCAGTTATGAATTCGCCGCGCGTCCGATCGGCAAACTCCGAGTACTAGCGTCCTCCGGGCGGGCCCGCTTGGGCCAACTGGTGCGCCGACTGCGGCGCGGCGCCCCGGCGGTCCGGATCTAGCCCTCCAGGGTTCTGACGCTCCTCGCCGGTTTCCGCGAACGAGCGTGGTTGGAGGCACCGCCTTGCTGACCACCGCTCCTGCGGCGTGTGGGTGTCGGGCTCAAGCTCGAGCACGGTATGCCCCCGATCATCGGCGACCGCAGCCCGCGGATCCCTCACGTAGACGGGTGGGCGGCCGGATGACGACTAGCCGAAACGGGCAATAACGCACGCCACGCTCGGTCCGTGGCGCTACCCCTCGAGCGCAGCGCGCAACCGCTGCATCTGGAGCTCCACGGTCCACGTCGCGAGAACGGTCTCATCCCCCACCGGTTGCTGTGCAGCCCGCCGATTGCGGATTGCGTCCGCGATGAATCGGGCGGCGGTGTCAGGGTTCCGATCGGTGACGAGATAATGGCCTCCGACACGGCGCAGCATGTGGACGACTTCGCTGCCCTCGTCGGTGAACGCCAGGATGGGAACCCTGGTGCCGAGATACTCATACATCTTGGTCGGAGCCTGGGCCGGCTGGTTCTCGTTGAGCAGCAGCAGCAGATCGGCCGTTTCGATCGCCTGCAACGCGACGTCATGGGGCACCCAGTCGCGGAACCGCACGAGATCGGCTAGGCCGAGATCGGCCACGAACTGCTCGAGGGAAATCCCGTGATACCAACGGCAGTCGCCAATGAGTTCGACTTCGACATTGCGGGAGGGCACTCCCAACGTGCGTGTCGCGGCGGCGAGGCTCAGGAAGAACGGGCGCGGGTCGCGCCAATCGTAGAACGTCCCGACATGCACGATTCGAAATGGCCCTTGTGCGGGTGGGGTCGCCGATGCCGCGAGCCTCTCGATGCCGTTGCGCACGACGATGGTCTTGCCCGCAAGACCGGCGCCGTTCGCCTTGCCGCCGTTCGTTTTGGCGATGAGCAGCTCCCGCGTGTTGTCCGTCACCGCAATGACGTGGTTGGCAGACCGGAGGCTTTGACGCTCTAGCCATCGCTCGGCGGCGTCGCTCCACCGACTTCGGACGTGGGGCGGCTTACCGCGTTGGTCCGTCCACGGATCGCGGAATTCTGCAGCCCACCGGAGACCACCCAACCGCCGGAGGATCAAGCCGATGAGATGCCCGGAGAACGGAGGAACTGTCGTGTACACAAGGTCGATGCCCCCCCTGACCTGCCCAACCGCCTCGAGCAGTGCCGGAATGACGAAGCCGGTGCGATCGTCCAGGAACCAGAGCAGCGAGAGCAGATGGCGCTTCCAAGACGGGACGTGGTCTGGCCAGTCGGGAGTGGACCTGTCCGATTCAGTTTCTGCCCGTTCTGAACGCCTCACCCTGAAGCCTCGTTTGGCCCAGGCGTATAAGTCCCGCAGCGTCGGCAGGGACCGAATCGGTCGTACGCGGAGGCCCGCAGCCGCCGGGCGCCAACGGCTTCGCTCGCCCGGGAGCCTGGCGGTGATGACCGTGACCGCGTGTCCGGCCGCTTGTAGGGCCTCCGCGACATGGCTGGCGCGCAGGGCACCGACCGCGGGGTCCGGCGGGAAGTGATAAGCGATCAGGAGTACCTTCATCACCGGCTCTGTTCGCTAATGCTTCGGATCAGGAGGCGCATGCCCGCCGGCCTATTGATGGAGGTACAGAACGGCATCGCTGCTCGTGGGTGTCGTGAAGTCGCGGGAGGCGCCACCGGAGGTGGCGCCGCCCGCGATGGTCTGTCCGGTGCTCGGGTCGAGCCATTCGACCGTAAGCGTGCCGGTGGCGGCGCTCAGGTTGACGGTCACCGTACCGCCCGTCGGCACGTACACGAGATACTCAGCTCCCTGGGCCACCGCGTTGGCGAGGCAGTACCCCGTCGACGCGAGGTCTCCGTGCGGCTGCATGGTCAGGAGGTTCATGCGGGTAGCGTATGTGCGCGCGTACCCCAAGTTGCTCCGCACCAACTCCCAACCCGGATCGCTGAGATTGTAGTTGCCCGCCGTGGGGGGGTAGGCGCCGTCAAAGGGATCCATCAGGACTGGGTTGAGCCCCCGTGTAAAGCTCTTCCACACCCACGACTCGTCGATGCAGATGCCGCAGAGGTGATCAGTGTCGTTGATGATCACCTTACTGCCATCAGCCACTAGAGGGTCACCCGTAGGTCCGTTGGGAGCGATCCAGTCGGCCGAGCTCGCGAACAGGTCGGCGTTGTCCCCGTTGCGCCATAGAGCGGTCATCCCGACGGGATGCTGTTTCGGCTTTCCCGTCTCGTACGCTTTGATGTACTCGATCATGTGCTCTTCCCACGCCTCGGATCCGCTCGGGCTCTCATTACTGATCTCGTAGAGGACGTTGTCGAGGTCGTTCACCGCGTCCACGACTTGTCGCGCGTACGCTTCCTGGATCGCCGTGACAGCGGGAATTTGCAAAGTGTGTGTCTCGGTGCCGAAACCGTCGCCGTCGGGGTCGCCGTCAATCCCGTTGATATTGTTGTCGCGGTGAAACGGATGGCCGCGCCACGGATTGCCGATTCCCAGTTGCTTGTCATCGATTGACCAGCCGTTGAACAGCATGATCGCGACATAGACGCCATGCCGGCCGGCCTCGATGACGCGCTGGCGCATGCGGGCGAAGTAGGCCGGGTTGAACTGCATCAGGTCGAACTTCGGCTTGCCGTCGAGCGCCGTGCCGGGCCCCGGGCGCAAATACGCCGTCGGGTCAAGCCAGAGATCGTTGGGGATCTCGGCGCTCCACTTGGCCTGCTCCCAGCGATACAGCAGCATGAAGTTGAGATGGTGCCGCTCGAGAAAGTCGAGGAACCCTGTCCAATTGAACGCTGCGGGTGGGTCCGTGAGGCCCACATCCTGGAAGTTCGGCCAGGTGTGCGCGCCAGTGAGGTAGATCGCCCGGCCGCTGCCGTCGGTGAAGTACCGGGGGTTGACGGGGTTCACCCGCAATGGCCCCGCAAAAGCGGGCTGCGTGACCGTGATCGCCGCCGGTCCCGCAATTCCACCGTACACCGCAATGACTGTCGTTTGCCCCAGCCCCACCGCCGTGACGCGGCCCGTTTGCTGGCCCGTGCTGACCACCGTGGCCACCAGGGGGGACAGTGTGGCCCAAGCGACCTGACCCGTGACCGGGTTGCTACTTGCATCGAGGACGGTGGCCGTGAGTCTCACCGTGTCCCCTGGCGTCAAGGCGACCGCTGCCGGTCCCACCGTCACGCTGAAGCTTCCCAGCGTCACGATGATCGGCACGTTACCCGCGAGGGGCGTCAGCACGATCGAGATCGCCGGGTTCGTCCCCGGTTGAATATTGACGGTCACCGATCCGGTGTGCGTTTCGACGCCTCCGGCGTCATAGGCGCGCAGGGTGATGGTACGACTCGAGCCTGCTGGGACGCTAATGGCGCCGGCGGCGACACCGTTGACGGTGGGGATGTTGAACACCAACGGCGTCGCGATGTCGGGCGCCGTGACCTCCACCACGACCGTCGCGACCCTTGTTCCGGTGAGTGCCGCACTGATGAAGAGCTTCGTCTGGACGGCGCGACCGTCAACTCCCGCGGGCTCGCGCGGGAGGCACGAACCGAGCGCGATCAGCGATAGCAGTGTCGCGGTGATCAGGCGGCGCATCCGTGCGCCTCGCTACGGAGCGACGGTGATTGTGGCGGTTCCCGAGACTCCCTGGAAGACGGCCGAGATCGAGGTGGTACCCCCTCCGGTAGCGGTCACCAGTCCAGTGCCATCGACGGTAGCCACGCCCGGGTCGCGTGTGGCCCAAGCGACGACCCCGGTCGTCAGATTCCCCCTGGAATCCCGGATCGCCGCAGAGAGCTGCACTGTTCCGGCGATCGACAGATTGGCTGACGGAGGCGTGACCGTGACGATGAACGATCCGAGCGTCGCGTTGATCGGCAGGTCGCCCGTGAGGGGCGTCAGCACGATCGTCAAAGCGGAATTGGGGCCGGATCGAATGGTGACGGTGACCGATCCATTGTGCGTCTCCACACCACCAGCGTCGAAGGCACGCAGCGTGATCGTCCGATTTGAGCCTGCCGGGACCGTGATGCTGCCGGCCGCGTTACCATTGACGATGGGGATGTTGAACACCAGCATCGTCGGGATGTCCGGCGCGGTCACGTCTGCGACCATGGTTGCGACCATCGTCCCAGAGAGGTTGGCGCTGACGCCGAGCGTCCCGTCGCCGCCGGTGGGGCCGACCGGACCGTGATCGGCGCACGACACCAGCACCGTCAGGAAAGCCAGGGCGACCGAGAGAGACGTCAGGCGGCTACGTAGCATAGGGCCGTGCTTTCAGTTGTGAGACGTCCATGGCGCGGCAAGGTCCGCGCCGCCAGCGGGGCTCATTTTGGCCGTGCTGGGGTCGCGCACATCCTTAAGAGTGTCGCGGACGTGTGACACAAGGGCATGAGACGGCTTTGCACAGCGACTAGGCCCGCCTTACTCGTGGACACTGGGTGTTACGCGGCTGCAACAAAAGCGCGGGGAGCGCAAGGACCGCTCGGGGATGGGGAGCCAGAGCAACCCATTCTGCGTCAACTAGTTGGGCGGCTCGGCGCTCGGAGTCCGTGTCTTGCGTGGCGGGATCGCGTGCGCAAATGGCCCCTCGGCCAACTCGTGGCTAGGCGCGATCTCCTGTACATGCTCACGTGGCGGGAGATCCGGATCAAGTACAAGCAGTCCATCATGGGGATGATGTGGGCGATCCTGATGCCCATAGTCATTGTGGCGGCGGGCATCGTCGTGCGCGCTGGGTTTTCGATGCTCTCCGGGCGGCCTCTGGTGACCGGGGACGTGGCGTCGGTGATGGTGCGGGCGGTCCCCTGGGCGTTCTTCGTCTCGTCGATCCGGTTCGGCACGATGAGTCTGATCGCGAATACCAATCTGGTCACGAAGATCGCGTTGCCCCGTGAGGTCTTTCCGGTCGCTGCCATGCTGTCGCAGTTAGTGGACTTCGTCGTGGCCTCGCTGGTGCTCATCATCGCGCTCGCCGTCCTCCATGTCGGGGTGGGCGTGCAGCTCGTCTGGCTGCCTTGGCTCATCGCGATGCTGGTCGTGCTGACGACCGGTCTGAGCATTGTGTTGTCCGCGGCCAGCCTCTTCTTTCGCGACGTCAAGTATCTGGTCGAGATTACCATCACGTTCGCGATCTTCTTCACCCCGGTGTTCTACGAGACCAACATGTTCGGTCGCTGGGCTACCGTGCTGCTCCTGAATCCCATTGCGCCGCTGCTGGAGGGGATCTCGGACGTCGTGGTCCGGCACACGGCGCCATCTCTGCCGTGGGTGGGATACAGCACGGTGTGTGCGGTGGCGGTTCTGGTCGTCGCGATCGCCGTTTTCCAGCGGCTCGAACCGTACTTCGCGGAAAGCGTATAACCCAGTGACGGATGCTGCTCTGCGCCTCGACGGCGTGTACAAGAAATTCCGCAAGGGAGAGCTGTACGACTCCCTGCGCGACCTCATCCCGGCGCTGAGCAAGCGCCTCCTGCGTGGGACCGCCCGCGACACGTTGAGGACGCGCGAGTTCTGGGCCCTTCAGGACGTGAGCTTCGACGTTGGCCGCGGTGAGGCCTTCGGCATCATCGGGTCCAACGGGGCGGGGAAGAGCACGATCCTCAAGCTCCTCAGCGGCATCATGCCGCCGACGAAAGGTAGGGTCCAGGTCCACGGCCGCCTGTCGGCCTTGATCGAGGTCAGCGCCGGATTCCATCCCGATCTGACCGGACGCGAAAACATCTATCTGAACGGCACGATCCTGGGGATGACGCGGGCGGAGATCCGCCGTCGCTTCGACGCCATCGTCGCATTCTCGGAGCTCGAAGACTTCCTCGATACCCCGGTCAAGCGATACTCGTCGGGGATGTTCGCCCGCCTGGGGTTCTCCGTTGCGGCTCACGTCGAACCGGAGATCCTCATCGTGGATGAGGTGCTGAGCGTCGGCGACTACCTGTTTCAGCAGAAGTGCCTCGAGCGCATGAACCAGATCATGGCGGGTGATGCGACGATCATCTTCGTGTCGCACAATCTCCGCGCGGTCGCCGCCCTGTGTGAGCGCAGTCTGCTGCTGGACCACGGTCGTGTATTGCAGATCGGTCCCACCAACGAGACGATCAAGGCCTATCTCACCGGAGGCCATCGGGGGCGTGCGACGCCCGACAGTGATATCCACATCACCAAGGTCTCACTCGGATCGTGCGGCTCCTCCCGAGTCACCTTCGAGACCGACGAGGTCGTGGAGATCACCGTTGAGGCGACCGCTCGAACGCTGCATGAAGACATGAGCGTCGTCATTCGGATCGCGGACGACAACCAGTACAACGTCTTCGACACGTGCACGCAGCGACTCGGCGCCGGACCGCTATCACTCGCGGCCGGCGAGACGCTGACCAGTACGTTCCGCGTGCAGCTGCGCCTGGCCCAGGGCACCTACCACGTGGACGCGTTCCTCCACCGTTACGTCACGGACCGGCCGTTCGACCGGTACCTATCGGCTGCGACCTTCTTCGTGGCGGGCACGCCAACGGTGCGTGGTGTTGCTAACCTGGCGCCTTCGCTGATCCACTGCGAGAAAATGGTGGTCGGTCCGCTCGCGGCCGCAGACCCTGTCGGAAGGGCGTGGGCGTGAACGACAGGCCCAGCGCGACTGACCGTCGATTTCGCACCAACGGGCGGGCCCTGCGTGCCGGGAACTGGGTCGAGGTACGGAGCAGGGAGGAGATCCTCGCCACGCTGGACGAGCGGGGCGATGTGGAGCAGCTGCCGTTCATGCCCGAAATGCTCCAGTACTGTGGCAAAAGGTTTCTGGTCTACAAGTCGGCGCACAAGACGTGCGACACGATCGAGCGGTACAAGGGCCGCCGGATGTTGAACGCCGTGCATCTCGAGGGAGCCCGCTGCGACGGCGCGACGCACGGAGGATGTCAGGCCGGCTGCCTGCTGTTCTGGAAGGAGGCCTGGCTCAAGCGCGTGCCGGGTCCGCTCCCCGAGGGATCACCAGCGCCCGTGTCGCATTCCGAGCACTTCCGTCTCGAGAACACCCTCTGCGCGACGCACCTGCCTGTTCAGGTCACGAACGGCAACGGCGGGGAACAGTATCGCTGCCAGGCTACGGAGCTCCTCCGGGCGACGACGCCGCTCGCATGGTGGGACCCACGCCATTACCTGCGCGACCTCCTCTCCGGGAACGTGCGGCTGTGGGCTTTCATTCGCTACGTGCTCATCGCCGCGTTCAACTCGGTCATGCGCCTGCATTGGCGCGGCCGTCCCTACCCGTACCTCCAGGGGCTGGCTCGCGGCGAGACGCCGAGTGATAAACTCGACTTGCAGCCCGGGGAGCTCGTTCAGGTGCGCACGAAGCGGGAGATCATGCGCACCCTCAACGACGATCTCAAGAATCGAGGTCTCAAGTTCGACGTCGAGATGGTGCCGTATTGCGGGAACACATACCGCGTGCTCCGCAAGGTCGAGAAGATCATCAATGAGAAGAACGGCCAGATGATGCGCCTGCCCAATGCGTGTCTGATCCTCGATGGTGTGACCTGTAGCGGTTGCCTCAGTACCAATCGACTGTTCTGCCCGCGGAGCGTATACCCCTATTGGCACGAGATCTGGCTGCAGCGCGTGGGTGGCAGGGACGCCCAGGTCTTGACGCAATGACATCGCAACCGGTTGCGCGCGTCAGCGTGGTCACCCCCGTCTACAACGGGGAACCGTACTTGCGCGATTGTATCGAGAGTGTGCTGGCGCAGACGTACCAGCACTGGGACTACACGATCGTCAACAATTGCAGTACCGACGGAACGCTCGCGATCGCCCGCGAATACGCCGACCGCGACCCGCGCATCCGGGTCCATAACAACGACACCTTCGTCCGCGTGATGCAGAGTCACAACATCGCGCTGCGGCAGATCTCGCCCGCGAGCACCTATTGCAAGCCCCTGATGGCCGACGATTGGCTGTTTCCCGAGTGCCTCGAGAAGATGGTCGGCCTCGCCGAGCAGCACCCGAGCGTGGCGATCGTCGGCGCGTACGGACTCTACGGGCTCCCCGACGCGCCGGTCGCGTGGACCGGTCTGCCGTATCCCAGCACCGTCGTGCCCGGCCGCGACGCCTGCCGCCTGCGGCTGCTCGGCGGCCCCTACGTTTTCGGCACGCCCACGTCGGTGTTGTATCGGGCGGACATCGTGCGCACCCGCGATGCCTTCTACAACGAGTCCAACCTTCACGCCGACTCGGAAGTGTGCTTCGAGTTTCTGGCCGATCATGACTTCGGGTTTGTGCACCAGGTGCTCACCTTCCGGCGGATGCAGGTGACGGGCTTGACGGATCTCTCCAGGAGCCTCAACACGTACCTGCCCGGTCTGCTGTATGAGCTCGTGAAGTACGGATCGATCTACTTGAGTGACGCCGAGCAGCGGGACCGAATTCGCGCGCACCTGCGGGACTATTACAAATACTTGGGCAAGCAGGTGTACCGGCGGCCGGGCCGGAAGTTCTGGCGCTTCCACGCCGCGAAGCTCGCCGAGTCGGGGTATCGGCTGAACCCGGTACGCCTCGCCACGGCCGCTGTTGCGTACGCGGTGGATCTTGTCCTGAATCCGAAGGCGACGGCCGAGCGTGCGGCGCGTCGGCTCCCTCGGATCCTCGCCGGCGCTCCCTAGCCCGTGATCACAGCGTCCACGGGCCGGCTCAGTGTCGCAGGCAAGGACCTGCCGCCCCGCGCAGCCGCGCCCGTCCGGTACCGGCTTATCGCCGTCCAGCATGACGCGCCTCCGTATGACGACTGCTTCTACGCGGCGCTGGAGAGCCACGGCGTACGAGTGATCGCGGGCTCATTGAGCGGACGCTGGCTCGTGAAGAACGTCAAGGCGGGGGACTACGTCCATCTGCAGTTTCCGTCCTTCGTTTACGCCGGAGCTCCGACACGGCTCGGCCTGCTCTTCGGGTTCACGCGGTTCGTCGCGCTACTCCTGCTGGTGCGGCTGCGGCGCGCGAAGCTGTTATGGACCGCGCATAACCTCATGCCCCATGACGCGACGCCCTTTCCGTACCTGGACCGGCTGGGACGCAAGATCGTCATTGCGCTCAGCCATCGTGTCTTTGTTCACGGGCCCAGTGCCGCCAGGGCGCTCGAGGAGCGATTCCGCGGTGTGCATCGCAAGCTTGTGGTGATCCATTTCGGGCACTGGCTCGATTACTACCCACGCGCGCAATCGCGGGCGGACGCCCGCGCTCAGCTCGGGCTTTCCCGCGACGCTCACGTGTTCCTATTCATCGGCCTGTGCAAACCGTACAAGAACCTCCACGGGTTGATCGAGACCTTCCGCCGCCGGTCCGGCGCATCGCTCCTCCTGATTGCTGGGAGGTTCCAGAGCGATGATTATCGGGAGAGGATCGCCGCGCTGGCCGAGGGCGACGACCGGATACGGCTCTACCCGCGGCATATCCCTGACGCGGAGCTGCAGACCTTCCTCGGCGCCTGCGACTGCGTGGTGTTGCCCTACCTCCAGACGCTGACGTCAGGGGCAGCGATGTTGGCGCTCAGCTTCGGCCGACCCGTGGTCTCGGTGAAGCGCGGGTCACTCCAGGATGTCATCACCGATGAGGTCGGCATTCTGTTCGAGCCGAGCGAGCCGGACGGCCTCGAAAGGGCACTTCAGGCCGCCGCGGCCCGCCGCTTCGACGACGCGCGGATCCTGGCCCACGCGCGTCGCTTTACGTGGACCAGTGCCGCACGCGCGTTCGCCGACGCGCTCGAGCACTGACGGGAGAACTAGAACCGCACGAGTCCTTTCCTTCCGTAGAACGCCTCCGCCAGCACGGTGCAACAAGGAACATCTCGCAGCTTCGGCTGAACGCGAATCTCACGAGGGCAGTGGCGATTCTGAGTATTGGACGGGTCCTGTTCCAGATGGAGCGAACTCCAGGATCCACCCGGCCCGGCTTCCTCGTGCAGCCGGAAGCGGGGCTCTCGCGCCTGCGTTTAGCCGACGTCGCTGTCTTTGGCCTCATCCTGGCCTTCGGCTCGTTGCAGTTCTTCTATTATGAGCGCGCAGCTGATTTTCTGCACGAGGACGTTTTTTATGCCGATGCAGCGCGCTCACTCATCCAGCACGGCTTTTACGGCATCGAGGGCCATCCCGAAACGAACCAACCGCCGGGATTGCCGGCGATCCTTGCCATGCTGTTCCTCGCCGGGGGATACAGCCATTCGCTCTTCCAGCGCGCCATGGCGGTTTTCGAAACCTTGGGTTTCCTGGCCAGCTATGAACTACTGCGGCGCCAGGCGCCACGGATAGTCGCCGCGACCATTTGTCTGTTGTTGATCTCGTCTGGAACTTACTTTTCCTTCGCGACGCGGTCGGTATCTCCCTCCTCCCCGTATTTGTTCACGACGATGAGCGCCTTGTTGGTCGCGGAGCAACTGGAGAAAGCGGCTTCCCGCCGCTCTCGCTTCGCATGGGGAGCGTTGCTGACAGCGCTGTGCGCTGCTTCCCTGATGATCGCTTCGGCCGCAATCGCGTTGCTCGGTGCCATGGTCCTCCGGATCGGTGTCACGTTCTTCCGGGATCGCCGACTCGCCGCCGCACGCGTGAGGGCGTTGCTTCCCGTTCTGCTCTTTGGAATCGCAGTGCAGGGGCTCTGGATGCACCGCCAACCCGCACCCTTGGAGTGGTCGATACCTGGCTATCCACGGCCCTACCTATCGCAGTTGATGTTGAAGAACGGGAATGATCCAGAGCTGGGGATGGCTACGTTGCGCGACATCCCGGTCCGAGTCGTCAGTAACGCAGTCGACGACACCGGATTATTGGGGCAAGTGCTCCTGCACCGATGGATCAACGAGGCATGGATGTCCGCGGCGGTCATGGGTCCACTCCTCCTGATCCTGCTGGGCTGGGGGTATTCCGTCTGGCCGTCGGGAGGTGGTCTGCACGACTGGTATTTCGCCGGATACCAATTCATCTACTTGCTCTGGCCCTGGAATGTGGAAACGAGGTTTTTCCTGCCAATAGCACCGCTGGCCTGCTTGTACTTGTGGCGTGGCGTGCAAGCGGTCGGTTTTTTGGCAAGGGACAAGACGCGCTTGCTCGGTGCCGCATGGCTGCCGGCGTCCGTGATGCTGGCGATCGGTGCCTGGTATTGGACACAGGGATCTGGGATCGCCCGGCATATGCCACGTGGCGGTCTGCAAGGAGAGATCTCATTCCTGACGTGGTTGCTCTCGGCGATCGTCGCGGCGTTGATGGCATGGGCGAGTTCCGCTTGGTTCGCCCGAACCGTTCTCTGGCTGCAGCGTTTTTCCCACCGGCAAGGAGCCCTGCGAATAACTCCGATGCGCGTCTCACAAGTCGTCGTAGGAGTCGCGGCAATCGGCCTGATGATGACGGGACTGGCGCAGCAGCTCGCACTCGGGCGCGACAACGTGAATCTCCACTCCGTCGTGAACTCGGTCCCGGCGGATGCTAAAGCGGGGATGTGGATTGCGTCGCATACTGACAGCAACGCCGTCATCATGGCAAGGCATGTGCCGACCGCTTACCACTACTCCGGAAGGCGGGTGGTATGGTTTCCGCCGAGTTCCAATCCGCAGCTGCTCATCGAAGGAATACGGAGACTCAAGGTCGATTATGTGGTGGTGGTACATCGCCAAGACAGCTACTACCTCCCACCGGATGATGACTGCTTTGCCCCGCTGCTCGCCGCCTATCCTGACGCCTTTCGCCTGGTGTTCCAGACGCCTGAGTTCAGAATATTCCTTGTGCGTGATGCTCCTGCGCCGTCCGTGGTGAGCGGTCGCCGGATGCACTACGCCGCGTGAAACAGCGTTAGAACGCGATCGAGACTTTCCGCGCATAGAACGCCTCCGCGAGGCCATCGGGAGCACCGGATTCGACGCCTCGGAGGCGCATCAATGCGTGGAAGGTGTCGGCGGTAAACCACGGTTTGGTACGCTGTGAGCCGAACGCCGAGCGCAGGTGTCGGATCTTCGCTCGGGCCACCGGCGCGCGCAGCGGGACGAAGAGGTTGGGCACGCCGAGATCCCCGTCGTACTTCGGGACCTCGTATTCCAGAATCAGGTGGCGCCGGAAGGTGTTCCAGGTCAGGTCGGACACGACGCGATGATCCTGGTGGCGGTCATCGCGAGTGTGCGTGAACACGATGTCGGGCGATACCTCGCGGGCCAGCGCTTCGAACGCGTCCTTGATCCCCGCACCTACATAAGGGAAGAAGCCGTCGCGGAACCCGTGCACGGTGAGATGCCGCTGCCGCGCTCGAGCCAGGAATAGGTCGGCGCCGCTCTGCGCCTCGCGCTCGCGGGCTCCCCCGCCACCGCTGAAGACGACCCAATGACACTCGACGTTGCGTCGGGCGGCGAGCAGGGTGAGGATCGTGCCGCCACAGCCGATCTCGATGTCGTCGGCGTGGGCGCCGAGGCACAGGATGGTCAGCGGCCCGCGGTGGCGGGAGTCGAGGTTGAGTGGTATGGGAAGGGGGGCAGCGGCGCGGCGGCGCGGTGGGCTCACGCGAGACGCGGCCGCCCGTTGGTCCGCCACACTTCCCACGGGGCCTTCCCGCGAGCGTACAACTCCTCGAGGTGTTGCTTGTCCTTGAACGTGTCCATGCTCGCGAAGAAGCCGTCGTACGGATGGGCGAGGAGCTGCCGCGCCGCGATCAACCGCTGGAAGGGCTCCTGTACGAGCTCTTCACCATGGCAGAGGTAGTCAAAAATCGCCTGCTGGAACAGGAAGTAGCCCCCGTTGACCCGCAGGTTCGTCTGGGTGATCGCCGTAATCTCGTCGACCAACCCGTCGCAGCCGGCCGAGACGGCGTGGTAGCTCAGGTTTGGGCGGACGGAGACGAAGCTGGCGATCTTGTCGGCGCGCTGGAACTGATCGATCAACGTGGGAAGGTGCAGGTCGGTGAGTCCATCGGCATAGTTTGCCAGGAACACCTCATCGTCCTCCACGTACTGCTGCACGGCCTTCAGCCGTTGCCCGAGGTTCGCGGTGATCCCCGTATCCGCGAACGTGATCCGCCAGTCCGAGATATCGCTGTTCATCAAATCCACCTGCCGGCCACCGTTCGACATCACGAAGTCGTTCGAAATCGTCTCTTCGTAATGGAGAAAGTATTTCTTGATGACGTCGGCCCGATGGCCAAGGCAGAGAATGAAGTCCTTGTGCCCGAAATGGGCGTAGTACTTCATCAAGTGCCAAAGGATCGGGCGGTAGCCGATCGGCACCATCGGCTTCGGGATGTCGTCGCCGCTCTCGCGGATCCGCATGCCCAGGCCGCCGCAGAAGAGCACGACTTTCATGTCGCCACCTCCGCCGGCGCAGGCCGTGACGCCCCGGTCCAGCGGAGCGACGCGTCGAGCCGCCCCTCGGCCTGCAGTTTGAGAATCTGCTTGATCCGCAAGTAGCGGTCGCCGAGGAACTGCTCGCGCGTCAGGCCGTGCCGCTTGAACGCCTCGTGCAGCTCCTCCATTCCCGTCCGGACGGTCCATTGTGGTTGGAACTCCGGGACCATCCGCGCCAGCTTGCCGCAGTCCACACGGTAGCAGCGCGGATCGGGGCCGCCGCCCTCAGCGTAGCGCACGCGACTCCCCGGGACGATCGCGTGCACCATCTGGGCGAGATCGCGGACGCGATGGTTCTCTTCCGTCCGGCCGACGTTGAACGCCTCGTTGTGCACGGCCTCGCGCGGCGCCTCCAGCACGGCCAGGAACGCGCGGGCGATATCCTCGACGTGGACCAACGGCCGCCACGGGGTGCCGTCGCTCTGGATGAGCACGTCTCCCGTCGTGTATGCGACGCCGACCAGGTTGTTCACGACGATGTCGGCGCGCAGGCGCGGCGACACGCCGTAGGCGGTGGCGTTGCGGAGAAAGGTTGGGCTGAAGCGCTCGTCGGCCAGCCTGGCGACATCCACTTCGACCCGGACCTTGGACTCGCCGTACGGCGTGATGGGGTTGAACGCGGCGTCCTCGGTGAGCAGCGCGTCGCCGGCCACGCCGTACAGGCTGCACGACGAGGCGAACAGAAACCGTGAAATGCCCGCTTGCTTCGCGAGCCGCGCGAGACGCACGGACGCCAGATGGTTGATGTCGTACGTGCACTGGGGATTCACGTTGCCCAGCGGGTCGTTGGACAGCGCGGCGAGGTGCATGATGGCGTCAAACCCCGCGAGGTCCGCGGTGCGCATGTCGCGCACATCGAGCCGCAACGATTCGATCGCTGACACGTCCTTCCCGAACGTGCAGTCTTCGAACAAATAGGTGTCCAGACCGACGACGTCATGCCCCGCGGCCCGCACCAGGGGCGCGAGCACGGAGCCGATGTAGCCGTTGTGACCGGTGACCAACACCCTCACGGTTTTCTCTCCCTCACGGCGCTTGCATGGGGCGCAGTCGGATCTCGGTGATCTCCGCCGTGCGCTCCGTACCCAATGCCTGCACGATGACCGCAGCGATGTCCGCGGCCTGTATCAGGCGCTCCGGCCGGTACGGCTTGCCCTCCTTCGCGTGAATCGCTGCCTGACGCGGGGTGGCAGTCCGTCCCGGATACACGCTGAGCACGCGCACCCCGCCGGCGTTGACTTCGTCCCGTAGCGCGTCCGCCAGCGCCCTGAGCGCATGCTGCGTCGCCGCGAAGGGCCCGACCTGCGCCCGGGCCTGGAGCCCGACGCTCGAGTTCACGAACACCACTTGGCCTTGCCGCGCGCGCAGCATCGGCAGCAAGAGCTGCGTCAGGGCGAAGGGGGCGCGCACGTTGGCTCGGTACTGCGCGTCGAGCTCGGCCACGGGCGTCTCGGCGACCGGGCCGAGCGCATGAATGCCCGCGCTGTGGACGAGAACGTCGAGCTCCGCGCCGCGCGCGCTCAGGTCGTCGCGGAAGCGAGCCAGGTCCTCGTCCCGGCACAGGTCCAGTGGGTAGGGCTGTGCGCAACCACCGGCGGCTCGTGCTTCAGCCGCAGCCTCCGCCAGCGCGTCCGCGCGTCGAGCCAGCAGCCAAACCTGCGCACCTGCCGCGGCGAGCTCCAAAGCGACCGCGCGTCCAATCCCGCTACTCGCTCCCGTGACGACCGCGACCTGCGCCGCTAACGACGACACCCTAGCGGGCCGTCGTCAGCTGGCACGACAGAGCGGACGTCCCCACGACCGGGGTGCCATGCTCGTACGTCTGACAGACGTCCTCCGGAATCCGCGCGAGATCAGTGCCGCGCAGGTAGTCCCGCATCGTCGTGCCGGTGCACTCGGAATCGAGGTTGGGCGCGCCCTGGTGCGCCACGACGTCGCCGACGTGCACCGTACGAAAATCGATGCTGAACCGCGTCCGACCGGAATCATTCGGCACGGTGGAATGCAGCTGCGCCCCGGAGAACAGGATGATCCCACTCACCGGTGGCAAGAGCCGGATCTGCGGGTCGAGCTCCAAGGGCTCTTCCGGCTTGGGCTGGACGCGCGTGTCGGTCTTGATGTGCTTGGCGGCCTCCTGCCGGCTCGTGCGGTTCCACTCGTCGTAGTTGTACTCGCGGGATCCGTTGCGCACCGGTTGATTCCAGTACCGTGGATGGAAGGCCATCGCGTTGGACGGCTGGATGTCGAAAATCGGCAGCCACCAGTTGATCTGGCAAAGCGGCGCCGAGTACCAGGTGTCGCGATGCGGATGGAAGGCGTACGCGATGCCGGACGTGAGGTAGTTCTCACTCGTCGCCGTTCGCATGCGCGGGACGTCGAAGTACGTCTTCGTGAGATCGCACCGGAGCTCGCGCAAGATGCCCCGAATGGCTTCCTTCGCTCGAGGATGATGGATGAACTTCGGCTTCAGCACCGCCAGCAGCGCCGCGTAGTCCTCGACCGGCATCTCGTGCTGCGCCAGCTCGGGATCGCGGGCGCCGAACGCATCCGCAATCAGCTCGCGAGCGAGCTCAACGAGGGCCACCGCACTCGGAACCGGCGTGTACACGAAGAGCTGGCCGGCGTAGAGGCCCTCGCGCCGCGCATCGTCCCCGATCGTGGAGTCTACGAAGACCGAATTCATGGATCCTCTCTCTGGCGCAGACGCCCTGCGGGCCGGGAGGCCGTCTACCGCCGTGTTTTCTCAGCCCCAGGCATCAGCAAGCCATGTGCCACCAACGCATTGGCCGAATCACGGATCTCCGCGAACGGTAGCGCCGCCCGTTCGGCGATCTCCAGCAAACTGTGGCAGCCATCTGACAGGTTGAGCACCCACAGCAGCGCCAGCTCGTTCACGCGTGTTTCGGACTGCCCGCCGATCGTCCCGTACAATCCCCGCCGCCCCAGCTGCGGCTCGCCCTTGGGGCTCTGATTCACATAGGTCTCGTTGCCCTCGAGCACCGCGAAAACAGCGAGGCAGGCCTCGTACGAATCCGCCAGCGCGTCGGGTCGCACGAAGTCGAGGTTATCGGCCGAGGTGTGGTACTCGGGGTAGCGGGCATAGGGCGTGCGCGACAGACAACCCACGGCGAGGTCGTATCCCGGCGAGCAGTACTGGCGCTCGTCGTAGCCGTAGGGAGTGAAGTCCATCACGCCGGTGGGCTGACCGGTCTGCCGGAGAACGTGCGCCACGGCGCGGTCTATCTCGGCGTTCCCACGGCGGCTCCGTTTGTAATGCAGGTGCCCCGGGTCCCCGACACTGGCGAGCACGAGGCCGTGCTGTATCCGCGGCACGACGGCTTCGTTGCGCGCGAGCCAGGTGATCGAGCCGATAGTCCCGGGAATAAAAAGGAAACGGTACGTGTAGCGGCGCCGCGTGCGTTGCAGGTGCCGCGCGAGGTAGGTGGCCAGGACCACGCCCGACAGGTTGTCGTTGCAGAGCGAGGGGTGACAAATGTGACAGGACACGAGGATCTCGTCGGAAACTTCACCCGCGAGCACCAGCTCCCCATAGGTCAGATGCCCGGGTGCGAGCGTCGAATCGATCCGGACTTCGTAGTCCCCATCAGGAAGCGTTTCCAACTCGGCGTGCGCCAGACAGAATCCCCACGCGGGCGCGTAGTACGACGTCCGGTAGGGAATCCAGTCGGGATGGTCCGGGAGTGTAAAGCAGTGGTCACGCAGCTCGTCGAGCGACACGGTCCGGTGCACTGGGGCGCTATAGTTCAGCACGTGCAGGTTCGAGCGCCGGAAGTCCACGACCCGTTCGCCGCGCGAGTTCTTCACGTAGGCATCGCGGATGTTCCATTCCTGCGGCACGGTCCAATCCAGCACCTGCGTGCCACTGGGCACTTCGTACACGGTAAGCGGGATGTACGCCTTCAGTTTGCCGAGCGTCTCGCGGACCCCGTCGCCGGTGATGCTGCGGCAGATCGGGTAGAGATCGGCGATCAATGCGTGCATCGCGGCGCCGACATCCTCGGCCACCCCCTCCGGAGCGATCGCGGCACTCACGCCGGCGATGCCTCAAAGTCCGCGTACGTCCGATCACGATCGAGGAGGATTGGCTCGGGGAGGGGCCAGCGAATCGCGAAGGCCGGGTCGTCGAAGCGGATCCCTCGCCCCGACGCGGCGGCGTAGAACTCCGACATCTGGTACAGCACCTCGGTGTCGTCGACGAGCGTCTGAAAGCCATGCGCCAACCCTTCGGGGACGTACAGGGCCGCGCGATTCTCCGCGGTGAGCTCCACGCCGACGTGCTGACGGAACGTCGGCGACTGGGGCCGCAAATCGAGCGCGACGTCCCAAATGGCGCCTCGCGTGCAGCGGATCAGCTTGGCTTCCGCGTGCGGCGGCACCTGGTAGTGCAGACCCCGCAGCGTCCCGCGCCGGCGGTTGAAGGAGATGCTGCATTGCACGAGTCGCGGATTGAGGCCGTGCTGGGCGAACTCGCGCTGGCACCAGGTGCGCGCGAAGCAGCCGCGATTGTCCTCCCGTGGCTCTGGCTCGATGACGAAGACGCCGGGTACCGCCGCCTCGCGGAAGATCACGGAACGACCGCCACCTCGGGGATTGGGATGACGAACTGCCCACCCCACTCGCGGATGTACGCGAGCTGGGCCATGATCTCCTGCTTTACGTTCCAGGGAAGGATCATCACGTAGTCAGGGCGCGTTTCCCGAATCCGCTCCGGCGGATGGATCGGGATGTGCGTGCCCGGCAGAAACTTGCCGTGCTTATACGGATTGCGATCGACGGTGTAGTCCAGAAAGTCCGTCCGAATTCCGCAATAGTTGAGCAATGTGTTGCCCTTGCCGGGCGCGCCGTAGCCGGCGATCGACTTGCACGCGCGCTTGGCGGCGATGAGGAAGTCGAGCAGCTTGCGCTTCGTCTCGCGTACTTGCTCGGCGAAGTCGGCGTAGTAGTTCAGCTGGTCGAGCCCCGCCTCACTCTCGTGCACACGCAAGGCGTCTACGCGGGGCGTGATCGGCCGGAGCGGATCCTCGGTGTGGCAGGCGTAGATCCGCAGGGAGCCCCCATGCGTCTCGAGCTCTTCCACGTCGAAGATCGTGAGTCCGTGTGCGGCGAAGATCTGCGAGACGGACAGCAGCGAGAAGTAGGAGAAGTGCTCGTGATAGATCGTATCGAACTGCTTCTCGACCACGAGCCGCACCAGGTGGGGGAACTCGACGGTGATCACGCCGCGCGGGGCGAGCGCGATCTTCATACCAGCCACGAAATCGTTGAGGTCGTGCACCTGCGCGAGGACGTTGTTCCCGATCAGCAGATCGGCCTGCTGGTCGTCTGCAGCCAGGGTGCGCGCGGTCTCGCGGCCGAAGAACTTGACGAGCGTCGGCACACCCTTTGCGATCGCCGCCTGGGCGACGTTCGCGGCGGGCTCGATCCCCAGCGCGGGAATTCCGCGTTGCACGAAGTACTGGAGCAGGTACCCGTCGTTGCTCGCGACCTCGATGACCCGGCTGTCCTTGGTCAGGCCGAACTCGCCGATCATCTGCTCGGTGTAGCGCCGCGCATGGTCGAGCC